>Ga0075160_10000124_pt1 | contig 46738 bp, 42 predicted proteins | sample JI91814C2DNA_FD_70969 | JGI IMG/M metagenome (GOLD analysis project Ga0075160, IMG submission 70969) | Wastewater effluent complex algal communities from Wisconsin, to seasonally profile nutrient transformation and Carbon sequestration -... | ecosystem: Engineered > WWTP > Effluent > Algae... | reverse complement strand
GCCTTAAACTTTTCAGACAGCTTTTTGTGAAACTGCAAGGGAGTTTTTAGCGCAACGTTCTTCAGCGTTTCGGCTGCTGCGTTGATGTCGAGATTATGTTTGGTTGTTGTTAACATGTTTTTAGACCTAAGTAGTAATAAACAAGTAGTAAGAGAATCTTGTGTCTTACTACTTGTTCTTATATCTATTTAATTGATCATTGATGCTTCCACAGTTGCTTTCTCCGGACGCAATGCGCGTACCGCTGCACCGGCTTGCCACAATTCGCTTTCGCGAAGCTCTTTTAATTCTTCGGCCAGCTTTTCGCGATAGTCAGGCTTGCTGCATGTGTCGATCGTGCGTTTTGCTTCTGCGCCTGATTCAACACTTTCATAAAGTTCCTTAAATACGGGTAGCGTTGCGGCCTTGAATTTTTTCTTCCAGTCCAAGGCACCGCGTTGAGCGGTTGTTGAACAATTGGCATACATCCAATCCATACCGTTTTCAGCTACGAGCGGCATTAAGCTTTGCGTTAATTCTTCAACGGTTTCGTTAAACGCTTCAGAAGGTGAGTGACCTTTCGAACGCAACACTTCATACTGTGCTTCAAAAATCCCGGCAATTGCACCCATTAGCGTTCCGCGCTCCCCGGAAAGATCAGAGTAAACTTCTTTTTTGAAATCGGTCTCGAATAAATATCCCGCACCTACACCAATTCCCAATGCCATTGCCTTTTCTGTTGCATTACCGGTGGCATTCTGGAACACCGCGTAGCTTGCATTGATACCCTTTCCCTGCAGGAATAATCTACGAACCGAAGTTCCTGAGCCTTTTGGCGCTGCTAGGATTACATCTACATCTGTAGGGGGAATAATTCCGGTTTGCTCTTTGAATGTAATTCCAAAGCCGTGTGAGAAGTACAAGGTCTTTCCTTTTGTCAGGTAAGGTTTTATGGTTGGCCAAAGCGCGATTTGTCCGGCATCGGATAACAGAAACTGAATAACTGTGCCCTGCTTAGCGGCTTGCTCAATATCAAATAATGTTTCGCCCGGAACCCAGCCGTGCGATACCGCTTTATCCCATGTTTTAGAACCTTTGCGCTGTCCAACAATTACGTTGAACCCATTATCGCGTAGGTTCAATGCCTGCGCTGGTCCCTGCACACCGTAGCCGATGATCGCGATGGTCTCGTTCTTCATCACTTCCAATGCTTTCTCCATGGGGAACTCTTCGCGGGTTACCACATCTTCTATCGTTCCTCCAAAATTGATTTTTGCCATTCCTTAAAGTATTTAGTAGTTAGTATATAGTATTTAGAATTTGTTTAGTCTGCGTCAACGATACGTTCGCTTAGTGTTACGTAATGTTCGCTTCCGCTGAAATAGTTTGCGTAGTCAACTTCAATCAGCTTTTCCAGTTGATGTTTTACTTTTTCGATCAGATCGGGCGTTGTATGAACGAGAATGATCGCTCCGCCTTTACGGAAGTCATCTTCGTTTTCATGCGCCATTAAACGTTTAATCCGTACGCGTCTCCGGTTCAGCACATTGATGATCCGGTTCAGTACCGAAAAATTGTTATCGCTTGAAATTTCTATCGTGAACTCCTGCTTCATCTTACTTCTTCGTTTCGGGCTCGAGAATTATTTCGGCAACCCCAGCACCCGTTGGTACCATCGGGAATACATTTTCCTCTTTATCAACCACAACTTCCAAAAAGTATGGGCCTTTTGTATCGAGCATTTCTGTCAGACAATCTCGGACATCTTTCCTTTCTGATACTTTCTTAGCAGGAATGGAATAAGCTTGTGCCAATGCAACAAAGTTTGGATTGGTCATCTCCGTAAAAGAGTATCGCTTCTCAAAAAACAATTGTTGCCATTGTCTTACCATGCCCAGGAAATTATTGTTCAATACAATAATCTTTACGGGAATCTGGTATTGCATTATTGTTCCTAATTCTTGCAACGTCATCTGAAATCCGCCATCGCCAATGATTGCAACAACTGGTCGCTCCGGAACCGCCAACGCAGCACCCATCGCGGCCGGTAATGCAAAACCCATCGTTCCGGCTCCGCCTGACGTGATATTGCTGCGTGTTTTGCGGAAGGGATAATAACGAGAAGCCACCATCTGGTGCTGACCTACATCGGTCACCAGTACAGCTTCACCTTTTGTTAACTCACCTAACTCACGGATAATTTCACCCATCTTCAATGATTTATCCAATGGATAATAATCGAACTGAATTACCTTTTCGTGCTCTACGCGATTGGCTTCGATGAAACGTCTGTGCCACAGCTCGTGCTTATTTTCTTTGATCATGGGAAGCAATGCCTTTAAGGCTTCTTTTGCATCCGCATGAACAGCTACGTCCGCTTTAATGATTTTATTGATCTCCGCTTTGTCCAGCTCGATGTGAACAACTTTAGCCTGTTTCGCATACTTGGAAACATTTCCGGTAACGCGATCATCGAATCGCATCCCGATCGCAATAAGCACATCGCATGAGTTGGTTAATACATTTGCACCGTAATTTCCGTGCATCCCTAAGTATCCAACATACAACGGATGATTGGTGGGCAGGGTGGACAGTCCTAATAACGTTGAAGCGACCGGTATACCGGATTTCTCAACGAATGCGAGTAGCTCTTTTTCAGCTCCGCTTAACTGAATACCTTGTCCAACCAGTAGGTAAGGCTTCTTTGCGTTATTGATTAAATCCGCTGCTGCATCAACCGCGGAATGATCAAGCGTTGGCTTCGGAGCATACGTGCGAACCGATTCACACTTTTCGTACTCAAACTCCTCAATCATCTCGAACTGTGCATTCTTGGTGATGTCGATGAGCACCGGGCCCGGCCTGCCGCTGCGCGCGATAAAAAATGCTTTCGCTACCTGTGAAGCAATCAATGATGCTTCGGTAATCTGCACATTCCATTTTGTAACAGGCAAGGTTGTGTTTATCACATCCATTTCCTGAAACGCATCGGTTCCCAATAAATGTTCTGCAACCTGACCTGTTATACACACAACGGGTGTTGAATCGATTGATGCGTCTGCTAAGCCAGTTACAAGATTTGAAGCACCTGGTCCGGAGGTTGCTAACGCTACACCGGTTTTTCCGGTTGCGCGCGCGTAACCCTGCGCAGCATGTATTGCCCCTTGTTCATGTCTGACAAGAATATGATTGAGCCGGTCTTTAAATCCGTACAACGCATCGTACACGGGCATGATTGCTCCCCCGGGGTAACCAAATAAAACATCAACACCTTCTGCAACAAGGCAACGCAACAAAGCTTCCGATCCGGAGATCTTTTGTTTTTGCGGTTGTTTTGTTTCAGGCTTAGTCTTCGTCAGTAACGCATCCATCGGCAGCAGTCTTTACAAGTTTTGCATATTTGAACAGCACTCCATTTTTCACGGGCAACGGCCGTGGCGTATGGTTTGCTCTTCTTCGTTTAATTTCATCTTCACTTACCAGCAGGTTGATCTGGTTTTTGGTTATATCAATCTCGATTGGGTCCTCATCCTGAACGAGTGCCAATAATCCGCCATCAAACGCTTCGGGTGTAATGTGGCCGATTACAAATCCATGTGAGCCTCCGCTGAAGCGCCCATCTGTAATCAGCGCAACGGTTTTACCAAAACCTGCACCAACGATTAATGAAGTAGGCTTCAGCATCTCCGGCATACCGGGCGCACCTTTCGGACCTACATACCGGATTACGATCACATCACCATGTTTAATGCGGCCCTCTTTAAGTCCATCGACCACGGTGAACTCGCCCTCAAATACGCGAGCGGGACCTTTAAACTTTTCACCTTCTTTGCCGGTAATCTTAGCCACCGAACCGTTCTCAGCAAGATTGCCATAGAGAATTTGAATATGTCCGGTCAACTTAATCGGCTTTTCGAGTGGGAGCACAACGTCCTGCTTTTCGAAATTCAAGTCTTTTGCATTCGATACATTTTCAGCGACAGTTTTACCCGTTACCGTTATACAATCGCCATGCAGATAACCCTGCTTCAATAAATATTTCATTACGGCAGGAACGCCACCGATTTTATGCAAAGCCTCCATTAAATATTTTCCGCTTGGCTTGAGATCAGCCAGCAATGGAGTTTTATCGGAGATCCGCTGAAAGTCGTCCTGAGTTAGTTTGACGCCAACACTTTTTGCCATCGCGATTAAGTGCAGTACGGCATTAGTCGATCCACCCAACACCATCACAACGGTAATCGCATTTTCAAATGCTTTGAATGTCATGATATCGCGAGGCTTCAGATCTTTTTCCAGCAACACGCGAATCGCTTTGCCAGCCTCAACACATTCAGCTGATTTCTCTTTGCTTAATGCAGGATTGGAAGCCGAATAAGGCAATGACATGCCCAGTGCTTCAATCGCGGAAGCCATGGTGTTGGCGGTATACATGCCACCACATGCCCCAGCACCCGGACAGGAATTTTGAATGATGCCTTTATAATCTTCATCACTCAGCTTGTTCTGGAGTTTTTCACCCAGCGCTTCAAATGCTGAAACGATATTAAGCTCCTTACCTTTATAATGTCCCCCGGCAATGGACCCTCCATAGACCATAATCGCAGGGCGATTTAATCTACCCATTGCGATAAGTGAACCCGGCATATTTTTATCGCAGCCGACAACGGCAATAAGGCCATCATAATATTGTGCGCCACAAACTGTTTCAATTGAATCGGCAATTACATCGCGACTCACCAAAGAATAGCGCATGCCTTCTGTGCCATTACTGATACCATCACTTACGCCAATGGTATGAAAGATCAACCCAACAAGTTCCTGATCCCACACCGCCAGCTTCACTTCCCCGGCCAGTGCATTCAAATGCATGTTACAGGTATTACCATCAAAACCGGTGCTTACGATTCCAACCTGTGCTTTTGTTAAATCGTGTTCAGACAAACCAATGCCGTATAGCATCGCCTGAGATGCAGGCAATGTTGGATCCTGAGTGATTGTCCGACTGTATTTGTTCAAACTCATGTTTAAATGATCGTATCCGCGTAGGATTTTTCTAATACAATGTTTTTATAAACTTCCTGGAGGGTTGAACCCAGACTGTCTTTCCATTTCTTTTTCATTGGGCGGGCATCGATGGTTTGCACACCAACGATCTCCGCGGCTGTTCCGCACATGAAGGCTGCGTCCATGCCTTCCATGTCTTCCGGAGTAAAATATTTTTCAACAACTGGGATTTCTAATTCGCGGCAGATGTTAATAACGGTTTCGCGTGTGATGCCGGGGAGGATGTGGCCGGGGGGAGGAGTGAAGAGTACACCGTCCTTTTCGAAGAAGAAATTGGCGCCCGGACCTTCAGCAACATTGCCATTCATGTCGAGCATCAGGGCTTCATCAAACCCCCGAACTTTTGCTTCGCTGGTGGCCAGGATCGAGTTGATGTAGTGACCGGTAACTTTTGCTTCAACCTTTACTGAGTTTGGATTCGGTCGTTGATACGAGGAGATGCACAAGTTTAATAGTGAGTCGCCTAAATATTTTCCCCATTCCCAGGCACAGATCATCAGGTACACTTCCTTGGGCGCCTGTAGCTGCATGTTCGGACTGCAATACACGAGCGGTCGCAGGTATGCATCCGACAAATTATTTTTCTTTAACACGTTATATGAGATCTGGATCAATTCATCTACATCGTAGTCAAACGGAATGTTTACGAGTTCGCAGCTTTTCTTCAGTCGCTGGAAGTGCTCAACTGCCTTAAAAATCTTGGCGCCATTGGAAGTTTCGTACGATCGGATGCCTTCAAAAACTCCGTAGCCATAATGAAGTGTCTGGCTGTATAAATCCGTAGTGGCATCGGCAGCTTTAATGTATTTACCGTTTAAGAATAAGATGGTGTTGGTGTTGTAGTACATATAATTTTAACAACTGTTAGTTTGTGTTAGTCCGTATAAAACAAAACCGCCCCGGGGTTTCCGGGGCGGTTGTAAGTTCTTTTGTTTAAGCACTACATCATCGCCCCGGGTTTATCCACGAGAATAATAATCACGATAATAATAGTGAGCACAGTGCTGTTTAGCCCTTTTGTGAGGGTTAGTAAGTGTTCTGTTATGTTACCTTTTGTCAGCATAATATTCTGTGCGGGTACAATTGTCACAAATATTCAGGTACTGTTCAAGGATTATGGCAAAATAATTTACCGGAATCGCCTGAACGATTGTTAGGCTAACGAGCGTAGTTTCAGACCGGCAACGTTTTCGACATGCATGGTATGCGGGAACATGTCGACTGGCTGCACGGCTACAACATCATATTTTTCGGAAAGAATTTTCAGATCGCGGGCCTGGGTAGCCACGTTGCAGCTTACGTACACAATCTTTTCGGGAGCGGCTTTCAGCAACATCCGGCAAACATCTTCATGCATGCCGGCACGCGGTGGATCGGTGATGACCACATCCGGCCTGCCATGAGTAGCGAGGAATTTTTCATCGAGCAGATCTTTGATATCACCTGCGTAGAAATCCGTGTTGGTAATGTTATTAAGCTTTGAATTGACTTTCGCGTCTTCAATGGCCGGTGCCACATACTCCAGCCCGATAACCTTCTTTGCGTTGCTGGCTACGAAGTTGGCAATCGTTCCGGTTCCGGTGTACAGATCATACACCAGTTCATCACCTTTCAAGTCAGCCATTTGAAAAGCAATCTTGTAGAGCTCGTATGCTTGCTCTGCATTGGTTTGGTAAAATGATTTTGGCCCAACCTGGAATTGAAGTGTGCCGGAGCCATCGGCTTTGGGCATCTGCTCTATTATATATGGAGCACCTTTCCAGTTCTGAACCTCTAAATCGGCAAACGAATCGTTCTTTTTTGAATTGACGACATAGTTAATCGAGCTTACCTGCGGAAATTTTTCCGAAATCATCCCCAGGATCAGATCAAGCCACTCTGTAGTATTAGCAGTTACCTGTAAGATTACCATCGTTTCTCCAGTATTAGCCGTACGAATACAAAGTGTTCTTAGAAACCCCTGTTGGCTACGCAGATCAAAAAAAGGAATGTGTTGTTGAACAGCAAGATATTTTATTGCGAGCCGGATACTGTTGGAAGGCTCGGGTTGTAGGTAGCAGTTTTTAACGTCAAATACCTTATCAAAACTTTTTGGGAGATGGTAACCCAATCCCTCACCCCGTCCTTCGGACACCCCTCTCCCCGGGGAGAGGGGATCGGGTGCGGGACTGTTCATCTCTTCCCACGTTAACCAGCGCTTTGCCGTAAAGCTGTACTCAAGTTTGTTTCGGTAGTGCGTTGTTTTTGCGGAAGCAACAATCGGCAGGAGCGAGGGTAATGTTAATCCACCGAGGCGTTCAAGGTTATCAATCACCTGTTGTTGCTTATAGCCAAGCTGTTCTTTGTAGTCAAGATTTTGCCATTTGCAGCCACCGCATAATCCGAAGTGTTCACAAAAAGGTTCAGCCCGTTTATCCGAGAACTTTTTTATTGCAACGGCCCTGCCTTCCAGAAAGCTGGTTTTGATCCGTGTAAGCGATACGTCCACCACATCGCCTGGTACAGCGCCTTCGATGAAGATCACACGGCCGTCCAACCGGCTGACGCACTTGCCTTCAGCGGCCATGTTTTCTACCAAAATATTTTCGAGGATGTCGCCCTTCTTTAGCATCGTGCGAAATTACGGAAATGCGGGGAGCATTCTTATGATCAGAGCTTTACTGGCAGCAGGCTCGAGGTGCGGATGTAACCTTCCGATTCACCCAGCTTTACTTTTGTCCACACATCTTTTGTGCCCATTACTTCCACGCGATGTCCGTCACGCACAATGGCCAGCACCGATCCGCCAGCAGAAGGACCGGTCATCAAATAGGTATTGTCTTTCGCAATGATGGCTTTGGCCCACATCGTTTGTTGGCTGATGTGGAGTATGAACAACGCGGTAATAATGCACAGCGTAACGAACTCTCCAACCGGTTTATTTTTCATGGCGAGTCGCTGCGTGAGCGCGATCGCCATAGCTAGTATGGCAATACCCAGCAAAACATACGTTATCAATTCCTGGTGCGTCAGGTAAAAGGACCGAAGTCCTTCAATTTCATCGGTGACGTATCCTTCCAGCCGGTTTTTGATGGCCAGCTCTTCGAGTTTCACCAACGCATCTTCATCCTGTGTAGCGAGGTAATACAAGTTCAGGTAATACGCTGACCGTGAGACGTTATTCAATCCTCCTTCCACATACGCCATCCGCAGCAGCATGGCCGGAGTATAGCGATGGTCTTCAAAAAGTTTTTGATACAATTCCAATGACTGGATGTAGCGCTTTTGTGTAAAGAGTGAATCTGCCCGGACCAGCAACGGGTTGTTTGATTGGGCGCTCAGCATCAGCGGAAAAAGCAGCAGAAACAGCGATAATTTGACAATTTTTAAAACCCGTCTTTGCATATAATTTGCCTTCTGCTACCTTTGCGTCCTCAATTACGGAAAAGCTGTTAAAACGGCCAAAAATTGAGTCCTGAAGCATGACCAGCGGCTTGAGGAGAATGCAAAAGTAAGATTCCGTAGCTCAGCTGGTAGAGCAATACACTTTTAATGTATGGGTCCTGGGTTCGAATCCCAGCGGGATCACACGAAGCCTTGAATTCTCCTGAATTCAAGGCTTTTTTTGTTTTGCAGTGTAACAATCAGTCGAACAATTAAGCTTTAGAATTTAAGCCTGACACAATTTGCCGGTGTTATGAATTAAATTGTATTGATAACTCAATCTTGATTGTATGAAAACTGATGAAAATGAATGCGACACGTACGAAGTAGAAGTTATTCTACTAGACAACGGAGACATCTTGGAACTCAAAGAGCCAAGAGAGTATAGTTTTGAAGATTTGATCCGGGAATGGGAAATTGGAGAGCCTGAATTCTTTGATGAGGATGAATGGTTAGCTTATAAAACCGACACCCATTGGCTTAAAGTCAACTTTTTAGAGGAGATTATCTCATTACCCTATAATGAAACATTCATTAAACTCGATGGTCTGCTCTGTAGAAGCCGAGATCCAAGAAGTTTAACTTATAGCCTGGCCCAAGAGTTAGCGGGGGTTAAATGGCAGAAGCATTTAATCACAGGAGAAGTAATTCATGCTAGAATTGATCTCCTTGTAAATTATTTAACTCATGTGAAAATAGACGTTCGCCCAAAGATTTCTCTGAGGCAAAATTTCACTTACACCTGTGAATTGATAAACGCGCTCTATGAAGTTGAGTTGCGAGATCAAAAATTCACAAAGCTTGAAGTTTTTAAAATGCTGCAACAATGGATTTTTGAGTTTGACTCTCACAAATCAGAAGATAATTTTAAAAATACCATTAGTCAGATCAGTAAAAGACAGAATAAAACTATTTATCTGGAAAAGCTGACGAAAGAATACCGTAAAATAATGGAAGCTAAGTCAAATAATTCAGTCAACTAAGTTCATTTCAACAATAACTCAAAAAAAATAAGGCTTTATAAAGGGTTTCACTTAGTTCAACTTTATAATGTTGCGTTATAAATCATTTGGTATGCAACAATTCATATTAACAGATCCAGGGGAATTTCAGGCTGATTTGCAGAGAAAACTGGATAAAATGAAACAGGATATAATTCTTGAGTTGAGCAAGGCTGTGAGTAGGAAAGAAGAAGGTCCTAAATATCTCACCAGAAACGAGATTTGTAGCCGCTATAGAATTTCACTAGTGACTTTACACACACTAACTGACAAGCTTAAAATTCCAAGTATAAAGGTTGGGAAGCGCAGGTTATACGAGGCGAATGAAGTAGAGAAATATTTTACCGGAAAATAAAAAAGCCACGTCTGGAAACGTGGCTCTTGTTTAAATCTTTGAACTCTTGATTTCGACTCTCGAGTAGTTCAAAGATAGAAAAATGTTGTTAACCAAACAATTCTATTAATGAACATTATCGCATTCCCTAAGCAAGCTGATCAAGTCTTGTCTGATTCTTCTTAAAACTTACAGCCATACTATCATCCCTTAAGTAAAACGCGAATACTTAATGAATGAAAATCTAAGGTGACTCAAATAAGTCAACTCAGATCTCTTTTGCCCTATTGTAAGCTTTTTTTTGTTCGGTTTACTAACAGTTTACTGTTTGAGAACCACTTCAATAGAAGAAGTTCCAGAGTTTACCGTAGCAGTATTTAGCGATCCTAATAAGTTCTAATAAAACGTTTACAAAAGTAAACTGCTAATGAAAGAAAACAGAGTTAACAAGTTTATAAATGCCGTGCCGGACAGTGTCAATAGCAAATACAAGCATCTGATCTATCTGGAAAATAATCTGATGCTCACGGGATATTCCGGTAAAGTTGGGATGCGAGAAAAAGACAATGACATCGACAACTTTATCAACTATGTTTTACGATTGATGAAGTCCGACTATTATCCAGGAAGTAGTCGCGATATAGAATCGATGGATTTTTATTTTAATCAGGATCACGAGCTTATTGTTAAACTTCGAACCGGACACGCTATTTGGGAGACCAAATTTCTATTTGACGCAAAGTGGAAGAAAGCTCATAGGGTTATAGAAACGATGTTCGAGCTGTTAGCCAAGCAGTGGCCACCGGTTCAGGTTGAAAACAAGCTTCGCATTCAGGCTCGACCAAAAATTGCCTTTGACCCAACAGATATGACTGCCAAGTTCACTAGCGACAAAGCGCTTGTGATCCATTGCCAAGACCTTATTAGAAAAGGCTACGCGCAAGGAGAAGTTGAAACCTATCTCCGCAATTACAGAGTAAAATACTTCAACCCTTAAATCAAATACTAAATGAACAAAAAAGTCTATTTCATTACTCAAGCCAAAGGTGGCAGTGGTAAATCAGTGCTGACATTTATGCTCAGCGAGAAACACAAAGATGCTGTAGTGCTTGACTTGGATGACGCCACAACCACTACTATGAAACAATTAGCCTATCGAAAGCCACTGAAAGTTTCCTTTCTCGATTCTAATACTAAAAGAATTGACCGAGGCGCATTCAATGGACTCTTTGAAAGTGTAATTGATGCCAAAAAGGAATTATTTATAGCCGATTTAGGAGCTAGCGTTGCAGAACAACTTCCAAAATATTTGTCCATGAACGGAGCGGGATCTGTTGCTGAACTGTTACAATCAAATAATATTCAACTTAAAATTGCCTGTGTTGTTGGAGGTGGCAATATTTTTAAAGCCACAATGGAGCACCTGCTTGAATTAGTAGAAGCTACAGAAGGCAATTTTTCAATTACTGTCGCACATAATGGATTCTATCCATGTTCAGACGATCAAAAAAAGCAGTTGAGTGATTTTGTTAAGGCGCACAATCTAAAATTTATTGAATTCGATTTGGTCAAAGACAAAGGCGAAATGGCTATGAGGACCGTGGAGAATGTTCTCAAAGATGGCAAAGGTATTTCAGGGCTAAGCCCGTTCACTGCTTTGTATTTCAAAAAACCTATTGAACAATTAAATCTTTAACCATGTCAATGACTGATAAAGAACTAATTCACTTGAGGGCATATTGCGCTTCATTGATGACTAGGTATGGTTTTGATATTTCAACAGATAATCCTGCAACCCCAATGTTATATATCATACATAGGGAAATGGAGGAAAACAACAAAACCAATAGAGACATTGCAGGTCGAATAAAAAGCGTTTCAGAGAATACTAAAGTCAAGAATTATCATTTCAATGCCCCTGGTGAAGCATTGAAGTTCCAGTTGGGTAACGCTATTAAATGGTCAATCCTTGGAGGCTTATTAGTTGGAGCAGCCTTCAGTGTCATTTGGTATGTGTCCATCCAATCTGATGTTGCAAAGGCTAAGTACATTTTGGAGCATGAGCCAGCGGTTTCAAGGCTTTTGCAACAGGGAAAAACAAACTCAGAAGGCTATTTCTTTATTGACTTTAAAAAGTCTCCCGATCAAACAATTCAATTTTTTACTGAGTACGAACAAATAGACGGGCAGACAATAAGAGTCTATATTGATTCTACAAACTGACGTTGCTATGGTAAAAGAAAATATTATTCGATTTCTGAAAGACAACAGAAGAGGAGTCTATGATTTAATCGCAGATACATACCAAGAACTTTTAACTTCAATGAGCGTCTCCATGGCCTTAACGCTCATTAAGGAAGATCTGGAGAAAATTACTCAAGAGAAAGTTGAGATGAATTATTTCAGTCTCAATCGAGCCGTATCAAAGTTAAAAAAGGCAGGAAAAGTCAAAGTTAAAACTGTCAAGAATTGGGACTTCAAAGACGATTATGAAATTAAAAAACCAGAAGGATCTCCAGGCAAATTTAAAATAGATTAAAACAACATCAATTAGCTTAAGATAAGGGCTGGCAACTTAAAATTGATTCAATTAATTCAATTAATTCAAATTAGATCCAATCAGGTACAAATAGTTAAAGACAAGAGCAATGTGTTGCTCATATTAGGAGCAAGCCATGCTCTTTACCGGTTTACCGGCAAAGAGCGGCTTGAATCCTCCGACTGTCGGATTGATGAAAGACAAGCAACATGACCAAAAGGAACTGCAGCGTTGAAATATACATGACGGATGAGCAGAAGGTGGCAATAAAGAAGGCTGCCGCTGAGGCTCGTCTTTCCATCTCAGACTACTGTGTGAAAATGATTTTTCAAGGAAAGATTAACCTTCCCTTCTCAGCTGAGGAATCTCAGCTGATTCTCTCCCTTACGGGCATGGCTAATAATCTTAATCAAGCAATGAAGAAAGTCCACCAGCAAGGATCAGACGAGCGCATGGATGAATTGAACAATATCATATCTGCAATTAATAAACTCCTGAAATGATTGGTAATACTGTTATCGGAAGGGGCTTTTCGGGATGTGTTCGGTATAACCTTGACAAGGTTGAAAAAGGATTAGGTGAAATTCTGGAGGTTCGCGGTGTTCGGGAATATTCAAAATCGTTAATGACAAAAGATTTTACTGCCCGAAAACGCATGAATACAAAACTTACGCGCTGCGTTTGGCACACATCTTTATCTTTTCAAGATAATCTGAACAAAGAGCAAGTGCTTAAGATTTCAAAAGATTGGATTGAGAGTATGGGATTGGATAAAACGCAATATGCGATTATCAGACACTTCGATACGGATCATCCGCATGTTCATATTATTGCCAATCGAATTAATGACAAAGGGATAACAATTAGCGATAGTAACAACTGGAAACGGTCGCAAAGCATTTGCGAAAAGTTAATAGAGAAATATCAATTAACTCCTGTTCCAGAATTCAGAAATGAGGAGAAAATCAATCGCGAAAAGCTTAGGGGAAAGGATTTATTAAAGACAGATCTTAACAGAGTTATTTATGGAATTATCAAGACCTCCAAAGATATTGGTGAATTCATTAGGGGTATGGAAAGTTCAGGATTTAATGTTAGCATTAGACTTAATCCTGATCAGTCAATAAGAGGTTTAAGCTTCGAAAGAGATGGAGTTAAGATAAAGGCTAGTGATATTCATCATACACTTTCAGCAAAAAATATTATCGAATCGATCAGAGCTAATATTCACAAAGTGGATCAGAAACCGCATGGACTATAACTCCATTCGAACATATCAAAAAAGACCTAAATGGACTACGTGGGTGATCCTAGCACTAAAAAAATAGAAATAGGCAAAAACTCAATTCAGAATAGGAGTTTCTCCTATAGGAAAAAATGCTTTCGAAGAAAAGTAATTTCATTTGCTACCATGATTTATCCCGATCTAACTTTGATATTTGAGCGGTACTATGAATGGGATTTTGTAGTGAGGATTAAGTATCTTCGATACGCTTCAACGTTGATGAAACGACATGACAAAATCCTATATAAAGATCAGCAGTATCATAACATTGAGGACTTAAAGGTTGATTTAGATGCCGAATTTTACCCGCTGGATGCAGATTAAAAATGATTTCAGAACATCGTTAGTTGAGAACAATCTGTCACAGACTCTTCGACTTCAAATCAATGAAAAGACTAACTAGAAGAAGGGGCATGAAAATTAAAAGCATAAGACTTATCCAATCAATTCTATTGCTAGACCATTCGGTTATTAATGATTGGCCATGACTAATAAACTGTTGGATTAAAAGGACAAAGAACAAAATAGCAAAGAACTTAGTGCGTTTTATAAAACCGTAAGCGCATATTAAGCAAATACAAAGAAGTACGAAATGACGCGGAGGAGAAGAGGAATTCACCGGATAGAAAATGCCCACAAGATGATAAGCACCAATAACTAGGGAGAGAACAGAAGCAATTTTAAATAACCATTCTCGGAAAATCATAGCGAACCGAATTCAACCTGATATAAATATAACGAAACGCTAGGTGATTACTTAAAAGACAAAGACTAATAGAGGGAGAATAAATTCAACAGCGGATGACATCAAAAGCACTTCACTTATTTTTAACTCCAGTAATAATTTTACTTGGGCAAGTTTTGGTAGCTCAGGATGTTACAGACAGGGAGATCAATTTTATTAAAAATAATACAATCTCATTTGATAAGAATGTCAGTGATGTTTCAATTGACGATTTCAAAAAAATCAATCTTAACCCTGAGATAAAAGTCTTTGGACTTGGGGAAGCAAATCACGGAACAAAGGAATTTCAAATATTAAAATTGAAATTGGCACAATACCTAATTCACGAAAAAGGGTTAAATACAATAATAATTGAATTTCCATACCCCCAGGGGTTGTTACTCGATCAATATGTTAAGGGGGAAAACAGTGATGGAATAAAAATACTAACTGATCAAAAAAATAGTGAATATAAGAACACGGATTTTATTGATTTCATAAACTCCATCAGAGAATTAAATTTAACCCGAAACGGTAGCAATAAAATATCCTTTATCGGAGGTGACATCTTTGGTAAACCAACAGCAATAAAACTTTTGAAAAGATATTTTGACAAAGTCGACCCATCGAAACTAGAAATATTCTCAAGCTATCTGGAATTAGCATCCAACACTTACATGAGTGTTTTGAAACAAGATGAGAAGACTTTTGATGTGTTGTCTAAAAAAGTTAATAAGCTTTTAAAAGTTAATAAGACAGATTATATTCTAAAAAGTTCACCTTCTGAGTATCGCCAGGCGGTTCGACTGGCTGAATCATTAAAATTAAAATGGAAAGGTAATCAACGCGCCAATTCCTTCGCGAAGAACGTTCTTATCACATTGAATGAAAATCCTAACAATAAAGTTTTACTTATTGCGCACAACGGACATATTGGGCTGTTAAATAATGAGGTCGGAAATCTATTAAAAAGCAAATTGCATGACAAGTATATAGCTATAGGCACCGACTATGAAGAGGGATCGTTCTCATTATGGAATATGAAAGACGCAAACAAGAAGTTTATTGATACCTTATATACGCCCATTCTTCAAACAGGATTTGCCAACAAGTTTTCTAATCTCCCAGGTGAATTTTATTTCATTGAGCTACCAAAAGCTGAGAATGATTTACCTGGTTGGACAACAACTCCGCAATACATTGCAAGTATTGGAATGGGTTTCAATAGAGATTTTACCCCTGTTGAATTCAGAAGGAAAGTCGTTATTACAGACTACCTAGACGCACTATTTATTTTTAAGAAGATACATCCTATTATAAGATTTGAATGAATTACAGTAACTGATTACAAAGTATAGTTCTCCTGAATCGCTGTGTACCGAAAGGGGTTACTCCTATGAATACAAGGCAATTCGCACAAATCAAGGCGTTGGACAGCCAAGACTAAAGTAACGACAATCAATATACAATGAGATTTACTCTAACGATCTTCCTAACTTTCATTTGCCTATTAGCATTCTCCCAGACAAGCGAGGAAATAAATTGGATTAAAGCCAATTCAAAAGAAATTCAATTAGACGATAATGATTATGAGAAATTTGAGTTTTTAGACTCACTCATAAAAAACAAGAGAATTGTAATGCTTGGAGAAAATACTCATGGTTCAAGTGAATACTTTCTTCTTAAGAATCGCATTATTCAATATCTGCATAAAAAGCTCGGGTACAATATACTAACATGGGAAAGCAGTTTGTTGGATTGCTATGCTGTAGAGTCTCTAAAAGCAGAACTTTCTCCAGAACAGATGGCGAATAGTTCTTTGCATTTTGCCTACAAAGCAAAACAAGTTCTTCCATTAATGACATACATCAAAAATTCAGATTTAATACTTACGGGAATGGATTCGCAACCAACAGTATATTCTGATGCGACAGCAAAGTTTCTTCAAAAGAATCCGTGTTTTAAAGAATTAAGCAATGAAATCTATCATCTTGACAGCTTAGCACAAACTCCCTCAATGTATGCATGGAAGGATAAAAACCGTGAACAGCTGGCGGAGAAATATCAAGGCATTTTGAATCAACTCAAAAACGCTCCATGTTCACCTAGCAATTTTGAAATCATCGAACGTGGTTTAAAAGACAGAATTAATGACATGGTTAAAAGAAACAAGGAAAGGGATGAAAGAATGGCAAGCAATCTCCTGTGGTTGCTCTACCATAAATATCCAAATGAAAAATTTATTGTGTATGCCCACAATGCACATATCGATAGACAAAATCAGAAAAACAGTTATGCTAATTCCAAATCAATGGCAGAATATTTACCCGATAGTGTAATGGACATAAGTTACACAATTGGAATATTTGGATATCAAGGACAGGCACGATACAATTTAGGTAAAGATCCGATTTACGAGTTTAAGCCTCATCCCAAACTAAGTCTTGAAAATTACCTAAACCAGTCAGGACATAACATTACGTTCTTAGACTTAGAAAATCAAAAAAGGACAGATTCAAACTCATTTATATTTGACGAAATAAATACCATGTACTGGGGAAATATTAAAGATCCTAAAATTGTGACTGAGCATTATGACGGTGTAATTCTAATCAATCAAATAACAGAATCTACAAAAATAAAAAAGCGCGCAAACTAAAAGACTTCCTTTCATCGAAATTTTGTCAAGCGTTGTTTGTGGAATTTATCACTGTAACAGGGTCAATCTTTGTTGTGGACAAAATTGCGAATGAAATAATTAATGACATGGTGGAAAATGAAATCGTAATCACAGTAAGATCTACGACAGAAAGTGATGATTTAATTACAAATTCATTCAACCACAGTTGATTAGTAATTATTGCTGCAGGGATTGCAATTAGACTAGCGATTAAAACCAGTAACATAAGCCTTCTGATATGGAGCCTTCTAAACTCAAATTTGGTCGAGCCGAGGAAATACCTTATTGAATACTCGCGGGAATTAAACTTATACAGCAGTCTTCCAGTTGTATAAAGTCCAAAAAGCGAAATGACTAGAATTCCTATTGAAATGATGCTTATGATTTCAGAAATCCTATAAAAATGGCTGTACTGATTGTAATACAAATCCGGTAGATAAATTATTTCCAAATTGGAATCCTTGAAATTCTGATTTTTAACTTGTGAAACGAAGTTTATAATTTCACTCTGGTTAACAGTGTAATGGATAATTAATGCGTCAAATTTTGACGAATCATAAACATAAACCTGAAAGTCTGCTTTGTGGTAAAACCCTCTATTGACCGTGTTGCCCGCAAATCCCACCACTTGATTCAAATTGAGATAGTCATTTTGCACAACTTCCATTCTCTCTTTCATCGCTGCTGAAATGATTACCTTTTTTGTTTTCAACATCTGGTTGTTTGTCACCGGGATGCTTAAAACTTTAAAGTAACTCGAGTCTACATAGCTAAGGAGTGCCGGCAGTCCTTTTGCATCCTGCACAAGACTTTTCTCGAACAGTTGAATTTCAGGAGTTTTCCCTGGAAGGGAATTAAACCCACAAAGTGATGAAGCGTGGATCCCGGGAAAACCTGCTGCTTCATTCTTTACCGCCATCAGCAAAGCAAGATCACTTCGGAGTACTAAAACATTGTCCATCTTCAGCCCCAAATCGTAATTTTTTATCATGCCGAGTTGCTTAGAAGCCACTATCTGGTTGCAGATGGCTGTAAGCGCAAGAGCCAGCTGAGCGACTAGCAGAACTTTATAGGTTCTCCCTCCTTTTATATTTATCCCAGGACTAAAAATCCGGGCATAGTGAAGTAGTAGGACAAAAAGACCAGAGCCAACGCCAAGTCCTATGAATAAAATAAACAAAATTATAAATGCTCCAACGGTAAAGTCACCCGCAGAAATTTCTTCTATACCCAGCATGCTATAGATATTGAAGACAAGTACCAGCAAGCACGAAATGGCAAATGCAATCAGGTATAGAAAAGTTGATTCAATTATAAAATGCAGAGAAATTTGAAATTTGGAAGCGCCATATGCCCTCCTAACTGACATTTCTCTCCGCGAATTGCTTTTTACGGATCCAAATAAATTTATGTGGTTCAGAGACGCAAGAACAAAAAGCATCAATGAAACTACAATAAGGAGGAGAATCACCTCCCTACTAATGGGAACTTTATTATCATACAGCTTTTTGCTAAAGTGAATTTCGCTCAGGCTTTCTAATTCAAAACTTACTTTCATCGCATCTTCATCAAACTGACCCTCCAAGCTTACGGCTGCCAACTCGTTGATTTTGCGCTCAACCTCATTCACTATCGACTCCGTATCGCTATTCAAAACGATGTAAATTTGAACCCAATCAAAATCGTCTACATCTTCTAGGCTTTTATATACATCAAATTCAAAATCGGTTCCAGAGGCGTCAACAACATTCCCAATATCATAATGCTCATCTTTAATCTCTATTGCTGCATCCTTCGAAGGCGATCCTGAAATTCGATTCGAGAAATTTGAAGAAAGCACAACTCTCCCTTCCCCAATGTCGGCTGAGTGAATTCCTTGAAAATCAAAAACATCGAAAAAACTCGAGTCAATTTCAATTATGGAAGCGTCAATGCTTGTTTTGTCGTCATCTATTAAAATCTTTTTAACCGGAGAAATCCTGAATTGCGTGTAGTCTTGTACTTCAGGAAGCGAGGTTAAAACCTGAGAACCTATTAGCGAAATTGTTGTCGCCAGGCTCTGCTCAGAGCCTTCGAAAATCGTTTTTGTATTAACCCTAAAGGTTCGGTCGCCTTTTGAAAATGCTGAGTTTATCCTATTTTCTGAGCTGTAAATATTAAATGCAAGAAGCAGTGCCAGCGCGCAAACGACCAGACTGGCAATGTTAAAAACATAAAATTTCCAGCGCGAAAAAATAGATTTAAAGCTCTGCTTAATTAAGTGGGCAATCATGTTTATCTCGTTAATTAGGCTTAACTGGTTATTTGAAAAACTCTGAATTGATGCCACGCTTTAATATATAACCATCCCAAAAATTCGATACATATTTTTCCCGTTTCGACTCATCGGGCTTGGCGCCTAAATAAATTTCATTCACAGTCATCGTTGAAATGTAAGTATTAGTGAACAAAACTTCTCCCGTGCTGACCTTGAAATCCTTTACAACAGTTTCATTATAAGCTTGAGACATATAAAGCTTTCCATTCCATTCCTTATACTCCACTGCCATCTTCTGATAAGTAATGGCACTGACCACATCTTTTCCAGAATCCTTCCTCCATTGAATCGTTGAAAGTTTGTCTGCTGTTTCAACTCCTTCCTCTTCATAAATTTTAATGATCCTTTTTTCCTTTGATGTTACCGTCAGCTGCGCAATGAACTTGGCATCTTTTGGATTTTTAGTAAGGTAGTATGGCTTTTGATAGGTAGATATGCTATAAATCTCCTCATCTCCAGATTTGTAAAGGCTGTCTATTTGATACTTGCTCGATTTGTCCAGCATTGAATTTCTAGTTTTAACATAGTTATTTTCAAGCAGTAGATATATAAAGCCGTAGCCAGCATCATCCATCCAATTTTTGAACCCCTTGTCTGCTTTATATTCAGTTTCTCTGACTTTTAAAGACTTAATGACTGGCTGTGCTTTTTTCATATCAAAGCCCGCGTCAGGGATATCGACAATTGCATCAATAAAATCAACTACCCTCCCGTTTATAACATGCTTGTTGGTGTAATAACAAAGCATATTAAAGTTGTTAAGATTATAGTTCTTTGAAAGATTCTTAAATACATCATTGACTATTTTGCCACCATCCTCCTTTGAAATGACAATTTCACCAAGCATATATTCAACTTCAGTAAGCTTCACCTTAAACTTCTTGTCTTCCATAATGTCACTTATTGGAAATGATGCGGGAGTGTATCCAATCATTGAAAAAGTTACTGAGTCGGCAATGTGTTCGGTTCCAACAGAAAGAAAGAAGAAACCCTTTTCATTTGAGATAGTGCCGATGCCGGAACCCCTGATCGCTACAGACGCACTTTGAAGCGGCTTACCCTTTTCATCGAGTACATGGCCTTCTATAAATTTCTGACCAAAGGAAGCAAATGAAACGAATAGGAGAAAAAAGACGTGAAGGATTTTCATGAAGATTAGTAATATTTTGAACCATTGGTCATTATCAAGTTAAAATTAATTGCTACCGAAACAAATACTAACTGATTGAATAAACGTTAAATGGCTCCTTTTAGCATAGAGACGCGATCTCTTTCATTTCATTTTCATCGAGTAAGTGAAACTCAATACCGTCAACAGAGTGTGTATTTGATTTATGGAAATGTCCATAAACCCAAAACGCTGGTTTTGTTGATTTTATTATAGTCGAATGGAGGGAATCAAGTCGTTCACGTTCCCGAGTCAAATCCTCTAGGAGTGCTGAATCCGCCTTGGTGAATTCAAGTACAATTGGATCAAGGTTTTGAGGGAATGCAAATGTTGGGGCGGTGTGTGTCACGACAATGTCAATTCTTTTGTTGGAGAATAGTATCGACTGAAGTTTTGATTCATTAAAATCGAAAACTTCCTTTTCCCAATAGTTCAAGTCTATTTTCCTGTCAGTTCTATCAATTGAAATGGCTCCCCCTATGAGAAGCAATGTCTTTGACTCAATGGAAAGAACACTATAATCTGGCAGTAGCCAGAGATTACTGAGCTTAATTGACCCATCAAAAAACCTGGGATCGTCATGATTACCACGAATGACAAAGAGGGTATTATTGCCTTTCTTCAAACAGTCGTTTAGCCGCTGCATAAACGCCATGTCGTCTTTCTCGCTTCGGAAACCAATCCCAAAATCACCAACCTGAATCAAATTTTGGTTTGATAATCCAAAGCGATTAATCCGAAAGATTAGCCGATTGAAATTTCCATGAATATCACCGATGAAAATCATTGTGTCATCAAGTTAGAAAAACCTCAACAATGTCATCTCTAAATGTTATTCCTCTGCGGAAAACTTAGTGGTCGAATAAATTTCCCAAAGCTTCTTCCCTAGCCACTTCTGCAGCACCTGCCATGCCCAAGGAGTCAATAACTAAAAGGAATTCCTTCTTATAAATTTCTTGTTGTGATTTTATAATGTCCTCAAGACTCTCACGCGAACGTATCTTGGATTGATCGTCCGGAGAGAGGTCGTTAAATATAATTGTGATACTTTGACCGAGAATTTCAATTTTCTCATCTAGGTATTCTTCCCATCCAGGTTCGCGTAGATTCATACTTTTAACTTTTGTCCATTGATTCCATAATAATTCTTGCGCCAACTGCGGAAGCTATGTCTGGAGGATAGACTCTATTGAGCTCCAGCATAAATAGCTTAAAAGCGTCTGAGAATTCATACTCGTATCCATATTCACCTGGATGATCTATCAGTGGAATCTTTTTCAGGTGAGATAAGATTTTAAAACCTTCCGGATATTGCTGATCAATCCGTTCGGCAATTTCATAGCCTTTCTTCAAATCTTGATCCGTTAGAACATCACTGATTTGTTCCAAGTGTTTGAGTTGTTCAATGAAGTTTTTGTCCATAGATCAAATATAACAATGTCGGATATATCCGACAAGTAAAGATAACCTATCCGGATAGCTTGCTCTTGTGAAGCAAGACCTTAAGCAAGCATTCGGTACAGTAGTTAAAACCTTGAGAGAGGAGCTGGGCTTGAGTCAACAAGAACTAGCAGATTACTCGGATGTTGACAGAACATACATCTCTGACTTAGAACGAGGACTTTATTCTCCTTCCTTAAATACCGTATATAAACTTGCTGAAATTCTTAAACAGAAACCTCATGAATTACTTCAGAGAGTTGATGTTCTGATGAAGTAATACTCTATTACACCCGTCTCACTTCCGAACCTAAATTTTCATTTTAATGACATTTGAGTATATTTACTCATAATACTGAGTAAATTGTAAAAAATGTTTGAGAGGCCTTATTTTCAGCACCTTACAGAAAGATTGAAGGAACCTAGAAGCTTTATTCAGGTACTAATGGGGCCGCGCCAAGTTGGAAAAAGCACTCTTACTGGCCAAATCTTGGCTAAGCTAAATACTCCTCACTTATTTGTCTCTGCTGATGCCGTTGCCAACGCTGGAGAGACTTGGCTAGAACAACAATGGGAGGTCGCTCGATTGCAATTGAAAACCTCAGAAGCAACGGAATTTATTCTAGCAATTGATGAGATTCAAAAGATTAATAACTGGAGTGAGGTCGTTAAAAAACTATGGGATGAAGATACCCGAACTAACCAAAACGTAAAAGTTATCCTATTAGGTTCTTCCCGCTTGCTACTACAGCAAGGACTAACAGAGTCTTTGGCTGGACGATTTGAGACTACTTACCTCGGACATTGGTCTTTCATTGAAATGGAACAGGCTTTTGGAGTGACCGCTGAGCAGTATGTATGGTTTGGCGGCTATCCCGGTGCGGCTAGTTTAATGAATGACGAAGATCGTTGGAAGAAGTATGTTAATGATGCACTAATTGAGACGAGTATCTCAAAAGACATTCTGATGCTCACTCGGGTTGATAAGCCCGCCCTACTGAGAAAGCTTTTCGAATTGGGTTGCTTGTATTCGGGCCAAATATTATCGTACACAAAAATTGTAGGACAGCTGCAAGATGCTGGCAACACAACAACGTTAGCTCACTATTTACAACTTCTTGATACCGCAGGCCTATTGGCAGGGATTGAAAAATTTACAGGTGAGCAACTCCGACAGCGCTCATCTAGCCCGAAATTTCAAGTTCATAATACCGCCCTTCTAACCGCTCAACAAGCAGCAAGTTTAAAGGAGGTTAGCACAAAGCCGGATGTTTGGGGCCGGTGGGTTGAAGCTTCTATTGGAGCCCATTTGGTAAATCATCAATTAAGCGAAGGATATACGGTTCATTATTGGCGTCACAGAAACGATGAGATTGATTTTGTATTAGAACGAAAAGGAAAAGTTGTCGGATTAGAAGTTAAAAGTGGTGCTACTCAAAAAGCTCCTGGTATGGAGGCATTTAAAAAGCAACATCAGCCAGACAAAGTATTACTTGTAGGCAACAGCGGAATACCTTGGCAGGATTTTTTGAAAGTCAATCCGGCACAATTGATATAATTATTAAAGTAGAGGTAATAAGGAAACTTATAGGTGAATTCAATACTATCAAAGCGAAATTTAAAAGATGAAACAAGGACTTAAACTAATTGACAACTCCTCTAGTGAGTACCAGTTAGGTAGTGTGCTTAAGGAGCTTATATCTAACAAGTCTTTTACTCAAATATCTATTGCTACCGGCTATTGGGATCTTCCAGGTATGGTGGAAATCTACGATGAGCTAAAAGAATATCTTGATAGAGGAAATACCACATTTAGATTGCTGCTAGGTGAAGAGCCTTCAGTGCGTGCGTACCAAGTAAAAAATCCAGTAAAGCAAGATCCTGATTTTCCTGAGAAATATCTAAAAAAGGATCTCGAAGATTTACAGCTGAAGGAAGAGTTTCAAAAAGTTGCTGACCTATTGAGTAAATATATAGGTCAAAAAAATAAATTGGACATAAGGGTATATCGAAAAAATTTTCTTCATGCGAAGTGTTACATTTTTGGGAGTGACGAGGAAAATGCAATAGGCATTATTGGTAGTTCAAACTTTACAAAACAGGGATTATTTGGAAATCTTGAACTAAATCAATTTGAAGATAATAATGCGACTGTAAATTTTGTTCGGAAAAACCTTTCTCAACATCCATCGCATAGATCATGGTTTGAAGACCTCTGGAATGCTAGTGAGGAATGGTCAAAAACTTTCAGTGAAGAAGTGTTAGACCTGAGCAAACATGGAGGTGTATGTTATAGTGCTTATGAAATGTACATTCATGCGCTCTACAGAATTTACGGACAAGATCTACTAGATGAGAAGGAGAACAAAGTTTCAATCGATGACCCAACTACCGGAAAACCTCAATTATTAAAATTCCAAATTCAGAATGCTAATAGCTTAATCAAAAAGCTCGAAAGACAGAGTGTTGCGATGCTGTCGGATTCGGTTGGCTTGGGTAAGACATACACTGCCATAAAAGTAGTCGAGTATTATAAACAAATACTTAATCAAAGGGTAGTAGTTATAGCACCCGCTGGATTAGTTCCACAATGGAGAAAAGCCTTTGATGATTTTAGAATGACTCACATTCCTGAAATCTACAGTTTACAGGATACTGCAAAGATTGAAGACATAAAGGAGAATCTTAAGTCAATCCCAGTCGGTCTATTCGTATTTGACGAAAGCCATAATCTTAGGACCTCAGGCGGAAACAGGTTTGATGTTTTTATAAAATGGAGACAAGAGAACGAAAATGCAAGAACGCTTCTGCTTACAGCTACGCCAATTAACAATCAATTATCAGATCTCACCAATCAAATAATGTTGGGTTCGGGCGGTGATATATTCAAGCTGGGAAGATTCTATGATCGATCAAAACAAAAATATTTTACTTTAAAAGAACGTCTTGAATTACTTCAGACTGACATGAGAAGGCAAATTAGGGAACTAGGTTTTATAGATTATCAACCGATTAAAGAACAACTCACTCCTTTACTGAATCGCTTTATTGTAAGAAGGACACGACAAGGCATTCAAAAGGAGTATCCGGAAGGATTAGAAATTAACGGGAAGCTTCAGAAATTTCCTAAATCTATTCCAGATAACATGGAGTATGATGTTCCGAATCAATTCAAATCTCAGCTAGAGAAAATAGCTGCAAGAAATCCACTGCTAGTAGAAGCGTTTAAATACACGATTAGCAGCCTAGCTGAATTGGAATATTTAGCTCACCCGCTAGATCTGACTGAGCATTATACATTACGAGAGAAGCCAATTAACTCTTCGCTAGAAATTATTTATTCTGGTCTTTTAGCCTTAGGGTTTCCTTGTTATAGGTATAATATTTATAGACATGCATACTATGGCAGAAAGAGGGGGGAGTTGCAGTTGAATGCAGATGAAAATAGAGAGCTCTCGAGACAAATCGGTATTTATGGGATTTTTCGGACTGTCTTTTTAAAACGTCTGGAGTCCTCCTTATTTTCAATTAACAAATCGATTGAGAGCTATGATCGGAAGTTAATGGATTTTAAAGAGAAGCTTGAAAAGTATAATAAGATTATTTCAGTTAAAAATCTCTCCCAACTGAATAAGGCTATTGATTCATACAACGAGGAGAACGCAGAGGCGGATGAGCTTGATTTTGACATCACAACATTTGAAGATAAAGAAGAGGGATTTATTTCAATTCCGGCTGATGAGGGAGTATTCAATGTTAAACAACTTAAGGCTGACATTGACAAGGATCTCATGATCATTTCTATACTTAAGGAGCAAATCGCACTGTTAATAAAAAAAGATCATAAGATAAAAGTTCTGGCAGATAAGCTAGATGATAATGAGGAGAATAAGGTTTTAGTATTTACATACTTTGCCGACACATTGTATTACTTACAATCCGAGTTACCTAAACTCTTGCGGAAGAATAAGAATATTGAATTTGCCTTAGGTACTAAAGGAGAAATTGAAGACTATGCTAAAAGATTTGCCCCCATTTCAAAGAAGTATCATCTCAAGACTGGTGAAAGAGAAATTGACTTTCTAATAGCAACAGACAAACTATCCGAGGGACAGAATTTGCAAGATTGCGGTATAATTATCAACTACGATTTACATTGGAATCCGGTTCGCATGATTCAGCGTAATGGGAGGATTAATAGATTAGGAACCAAGCACGAGGAGATTTTCATTTATAATTTCAGACCAACAGAGCAATTAGAAAGTTACCTTCAGTTAGTCAGCAAGCTGCAGGACAAAATAAATTTGATTAGATATACAATCGGATCTGATCAGTCTGTTTTAGACGAGGAACCTATTCCTATAGACTTTACTGAAGAGTTGTACAGTAGGGACGAAGAGAAACGCCTCGAGGCTTTTAGGAAAATATTTGAGACTTCGGAGCTACTGGCTGCAGAGGATTTGTTTATGGACGACCTCAGGGATTTCGATAGAAGTTCAAATCTTTCCGATTTTTACAAGCAACAAATTAAATACTTGCCGAAGGGTAAGTGGGGTAAGATCCAAATGCGAAAAGAAGAAGATGAGTTTGTTCATTTAGCTCATTTGACGGATGATTCTGATGAGGCCGGATACTTCGTGGCTTTCAGTCGTGATAAAATTGGAGAACTTTTAACAACCACCGAGGGCTTGCTTTCGATTAAAGCTACAAGTGACCAAAGTACAAGATTCAAAGATCGCTTTACCAATAAACCCGAAACGGAATCTTATATCTTGAATTTCATCCGAGGTTACCAGTTTGCAGAGGATGAGCATAGCAATAGGTATAATGAGCCCCAAAGAAACGCAATTAATTTTTTGGTTGTTAAAATGCAGGAATATGGATACGCGGTTCAAGAGATTGAACGTGTGTATAACTGCATAATTTTCTCCCAAAACGCATATATTAATAAGCAAAATCTAAAGCTTGTCAGGCTTGTAAACAGAATGAATCGACTAGGAAAGCATATTGATGATGACCTCGTGAAACAATTTATGAGCTTAGCTCATCAATACAAACCAGACGAAAAGACCGAGAAAGCGCCATTAAGTGAAATCATTCAACTCTTTGCATAAATGACTTTAAAGGATTTAAATAATAGTCTTGAGCAACTCGCCTCCAACCAAGATCGTGATAGCATTATCAATTTTGCATTCGCGCTCATGAATTGGATAGGTGTTGAGCCAAACTCTGGTAGCATACCGCAGTTGCTTGCTCCAAAGACTCAAAAACTGAAAGATTATTTAGAGAATGCTCCAAAAACTATACAGCCCCAGCTATATAGACTTAGTAATGACAATCAACCAATTCGTGTTCGATTTGCCGTTTTAAAGAAAGTAAAGAAGGAGTATATAAGCCAACTTGTTGACAATGATCCCGGTGCAGAGAGTTATCAAAATACTCCAGCCCCACTACGGGTAATCACAAAAGCCCCATATTTCGTTCATTTCGTTACAACTCCAGCGTATGATAAGCTAGTGCTAATTTTTAATCAAGGAGACCAGAAGAGAGTCGTTTCTTTTAGAAACAGACTAACTAACACCCAGTACAATAAGATTATTCAACAGTGGCAAGGCATTTCTAGTAAAAACAAAACTGAAATAGCTGACATTTTTTGGAAATCTCTCGACATAAAAGAAGTAAACAAAGAATTTTACAAACAGATTAAAGAAAGGTTTGACGCTTTAATTGGTATAGTTAGAACCCAGTCCTCTAACTCTACAGAGAATCAAGTAAAACAATTTACCGTAAGACTGATTGGTCGATACATTTTTTGCTGGTTTTTAAAAGAGAAGGGGATTATTTCACAGGAGTTAATCGGGAAAAAATCCATAGAAGCTACAAAGAATTTTTACCAGAATGTATTACTGAAACTTTTTTTTGAAACTTTGAACACAAAAGTTCAGGATAGGAACGCTTTAACTCACGAGAAGTTATTTGAGAAGATACCATATTTAAATGGAGGTCTGTTTGATGAAAGTGATGAGGACAGACTATTTCGAGATTTAAAATTGGATGACTGGTTAAGGCCATTTATTGCAATTCTTGAAAGTTATGATTTTACAGTTGATGAAAGCAGTAGTCAATATCAACAAGTAGCAGTTGATCCGGAAATGTTGGGGCGCATTTTCGAAAACTTATTAGCAAGCCAAAATGAAGAAACGGAAAAGATAGCTAATCAACGAAAAGCTTTTGGTGCTTTTTATACCCCGCGTGAAATAGTTGATTATATGGTCAATGAGAGTATAAAAGCTTACATGGCTTCAAAGCTAAATATAAAGGATGATGAATTGATTTCTGTTTTTTCTGCTAACCCGGTGTGGCCGGACAAGTTAAAGGCTAAAAAAGGGCAGGCGCTAAAAGCTATTGAAAGTATCAAGATACTTGATCCGGCATGTGGGTCTGGGGCATTTCCTATGGGAATATTACACAAGCTCGTTGAAATACATGAATTACTTGGCACTGTTAAAAGTAGCTACGAGTTAAAAAAGGATATTCTTAGTCAAAATATCTATGGCGTAGATATTATGCCAATGGCTATTGAAATAGCGAGACTGAGGGCATGGTTAAGCCTCATCCTGGAAGAAGACTATAAGCCAAACGATCCTAAACACAATTTTGGCGTTAAACCTTTACCTAATCTTGATTTTAAGTTTGTTTGCGCGAACAGTCTGATTGATTCAGGTTTTGATAAACTGTACTTAAAATACATAGCTGACGATAAAATACCTCGAGCAGAGTCTATGCTCAATTTGGCTAAAGAAATTCCAAATTTAATTGAGATAAAGAATCAATACTTTGATGCAGCACTTCATAATAAAAGTAAAGATGAAATAGTCGGTGAGTATGAGGCAAAGAAAGAGCAGATCAAATCAAACTTCATTACTTTGAGAAGAAATTTTAAAGAAGTAAATTCTTTTATAGAAAATATAGACAAATGGGATCCGTTTGACGAAAGTCAAGTAAGTCCATTTTTTAGTGCTACTTGGATGTTTGGTATCGAGAAAGGATTTGATATTGTGATCGGAAATCCTCCATATGTTAGACAAGAAACAGCGAAACTTGATAAAAAATATTTCCAACAGAATTTTGCAAGCTTTTCCGGAAAATCAGACATATACGTATTCTTTTACGAGCAGGGGTTCAATCTCCTTAAGAAAGGAGGCATACTCACATATATTACCTCATCTAAATTTATAAAAGCTGGATATGGAAAGCCATTGTTGTCTTACATGGCTGATAAAACTCAACTACGGAGTATTATTGATTTTAACGATCTTCCTGTATTTAATGGGATCACAACCTACCCAGTTGTAGTTACAGCATTTAAGGAAATATTAGATGATTATTCATTTCAATATTACAACCTCTTGCAATTGCCAGATAGTAGTCTTCAATCACTACTTGATGTCACTGATGTAAAATTGTTATCTAAAAAACAATTCATAACGTCAGACTATAAATTTATCGCTAATGATCATTCAAGCTTAATAGAGAGAATAAAATTAAATTCAATCAGGCTAGAAGAATATTGTGGCTCTCCCATAGTTGGTATAAAAACTGGATTCAACGAAGGGTACGAAGTCGATCCTAAAACTTCAAATTCAATTGATTATATTTTCGGTAGAGATATTAAAAGATATAGCCCAGTTAAAGCTGAGAATAGGATAGTATTTCCTTACGATGAGAAGTATAAGTTGATTCCTTTTGAAAAATTGGGAACTTCAGCGCGAGATTTTTTAGCAAAGAATAAATTGAAATTGAGCGCCCGAGCAATCATAAACGAGGGTATAGAATCCGGAAGTAAACAATGGTATGAATATCAGCAAATAAATAAGACAATTAAGATTACTGAATCACATATTATTTATCCGAACGTTTCTCTTGGCAATAATTTTTCTATTGCAAAAGATGTGGCCATTGATATGACCGCTTTTGTAATTAGGTCGGATAGTCATTTTTTACTTGGTGTACTAAACTCTAAACTTACAGAATACTTGATGAAAATTTGGGGCATAGAGAGAAGAGGTGGATATGTCGAATACAAATCTCAATATGTTGAAAATTTACCGATTCGTTTGAATGCAAGTTACGAGTTAGCAATTTCAAAAAATGTTGCAGAAATAATTAAACGGAAATCTAAAAAGCTGGACACCAAACAGCTAGAAAAGAATGTTGATCATCTCGTTTACCAGCTATACAATTTAAACCTGGAAGAAGTAAAAATTATTGACCCCGAATTTGATCTTTCTAAAACTGACTATGACAATATTAAGTTAATATGAAAAAGAAAATTGAACCTGATATTGATGAAAATATACTAGAACCTGAAGGTATTGATCCAACAGCGGATGAGGTTTCGGGATCTGACATAATTTCCCCTTTTGATCCAAAGAAGATTAAAATTACTGTTGAACAAAAAACAATTGATAATCTCGTTCAGCGATTGAAGTTTGATGAAATTGACTTAAACACGGAATTTCAGAGAAAGGGTAATTTATGGAAGCCAGATCAACAAAGTAAGCTGATAGAGTCAATCCTGCTCAGATTTCCTTTACCTGCTTTTTTCTTTGATGCCGAAAATGACGAAAAATGGTTGGTAGTAGATGGGCTTCAAAGGCTATGGACATTTAAGAACTATATAGCTGACCAAGATTTTGCTTTAACGGGGTTGGAAATTCTTACTGAATTTTCTGAAAAGGGTATTGTATTTGATAAGCTTAACAGAACTATGCAAAGGCGTATTCTTGAAACTCAAGTTACCACCTACATAATTCAACCCGGAACACCAAAAGAGGTAAAATATAATGTTTTTAGAAGGATAAATACTGGAGGCTTGGTATTAAATCCTATGGAGATTCGCAACGCATTAAATCAGGGAACTGCATCTAACTTTTTGAGGGATCTCTCTGAAGACAATGAATTCAGAGAATTAGTGTATGTAAGAAATAAAAGGATGGAAGACAGAGAGTTGATCTTGAGATCAATTTCTTTTATCCTAATGTCTTATGACGATTATGCGAAACCTTTATCGTCATTTCTTGACCGAGCTATGGAATTGCTCGGGGATCAAACTGATAAAAGTCTAAAAGAATTAAAGACAAAATTTTTTAAAGCAATTGATTTGTCTTATCAACTTTTTGGCGATCATCTATTCAGTAGATCTATCACAAAGGCTACAAATTATAGATTAAATAGTGCGCTTTTTGAAGTATGGGTTTCTGAATTGGCGAAGCTAAATCAAAAGGAATCAACAGCACTGATCCAAAATAAGGATAAACTGATTGCCCATTATATTGACCTATTAAATGATGATGATTTTTATAGGTCGATAGTTTCTTCAACATCCGGAAAGGGCGCAGTTGATCAAAGGTTTACTTCAATAACCACTCTCATCAGCCACTATACATATAATGATTAAAGCAGTAACCATCAGAAATTTCAAGGCATTTAGAAACGCCTCGATAAATTTTGCACCATTGACACTCTTCACAGGCATGAATGGCATGGGCAAGTCTACTTTTATACAGTCTCTCTTACTTCTCAGGCAGTCTTATCTTAATAATACACTTATCACGACTGGGTTGTCTTTATCGGGGGACTTTTTAGAATTAGGAAAAGGCAAGGATGTGTACAGCATAAATCCTGATGGTGATTTCATTTCATTTGATATTGAATGGCAGGATAGTAGTTTTTTGAAGACGAAATTTGACTTTCAAAAAACGACATCAACTTCAGACTCGAAAACTAGATCAATAGCAGAGACAGACTTACTTCCCAAAAAATCTATTGATTTCTCGGATGAAAAAACTGTACTCGGGCACTCTCTCTTCACTAAGAATTTTCAGTATCTGAATGCAGACCGTCATGCACCAAAAGCTTTTTTTCCTGCATCGGTTTACAAAGTCGAACAACTCAGATCTGTTGGAAATAGAGGAGAATTTACTGCCCACTTTTTAGCCACATTTCAACGAGAAGAGGTTTTGTTAAAAGAAGTTCTAAACGAACAAGAGAAATCTCCCGTATTAATTAATCAAGTGGCTGCTTGGTTAAGTGAGGTGACACCGGGAGTTGATCTCGTTTCCACTCTATTCGATGACCTTGATATTGCGAAGCTAGCTTATCGATTTGAAATGAAGGACGATTTTACATCTGAGTTTCGTCCTGTAAATGTTGGATTTGGTTTTACCTATGCGCTCCCTGTAATAACAGCCATTCTCGCTGCACGTAAGGGCGATTTAGTGATAATAGAAAATCCCGAGTCACATTTACATCCACACGGCCAGGTTGTAATTGGTAAACTTATAGCAAGAGCTGCGCAGGCTGGAGTTCAAATTATTATCGAGTCGCATAGTGATCATCTGCTTAATAGTTTCTGCGTAAGTGTGAAAAGTGGTATTCTAAAGCCTGATGATATCGCTATTTACTATTTCGAACGAGATTCTAATGCTCAAGAACATATCACAGAGATACGAAGACCGATTATGCAACCAAACGGGAGATTAGATAATTATCCTAAAGGCTTCTTTGACGAATTTGATAAACAAATGGATGAACTTCTAAGCTAAGGATATGATAGCTTTATTTAATGAGCTTTCGATTCTGACTCAACCGGACAAACCATCAGCTAGAAAAATGATGGAGTCATTTATAACGACTTATTCCCACTCTCTACAAAACGGAATAACAGAAGTTAGACTCCCTGAATCAATTGAGAGTATCTATTCTTGGACGCTGAGTCCTGAATACCTAGTTAGTCAATGGGCTCAGGATGATGAAATTGATAGGCCTCTTAAACAAAGATTTAAAAGTATTGTCTTAAAGTCGCCATTGTTCAATGATGACGAGATTGATGAAATATCTGAATATAATAATTCAGACTTTACGCATAAAACTGGTAATGAAGGTAAAAAATGTCTCGGTTTGGGAGCGTCTTATGTTTTTGATTCGTTAAGTATGAGTTTAGACTCTGCAGATATTTGGAGACAGACATCATTGGCGATTAATCATTTCTTCGTTAATGACAATCTTGAGGAGTTTAATCAAAGTAGAGACATTAGACACTACTATTCCATTCCGTCTTTTAAGTTACATAAGGACTGGATAGACGAAAAGATAAAAGAAGCTGCAAAATCGTCCTCCGATATATGGGCCAAAAGAGAAGAGTTTTTTCCAAATCTTATTTTTTGTGGTGAAACGGAAAAGCAACTACTAAAAAATACATTGTCTGGCAAAATAGTCGGCCAAGTGTATGACAAATTAAAAACGTTTAATTCGACATCTGACGTGTGGAAGAAGGGGGCTGGTGGATTTGATTATACCTGGGCTACAACAAACTATCCATTAGCAATAAGTCCTGAATCGGAATCTACAATGAACAAGTATGGCAAATCAAGAAGATTTAGACTTCCTGACGGGTCATTTGAAATTTTTGAACTTCATATAAAATTCCAAAATGAGATACGAATTCATTTTTTCCCGAAGGCCGAAACACGCGAAATTTTTATAGGATATATTGGCAAGCACCTACCAATAAGTTCTGAATAAGAGTGTCAAGTGCTGATAGAAGTGATGGATCATTTCAGACGAAGCATCTTCGATAAATCGATTACACCGTGCGATCATAAATTTCCATTTTTTGTATATATTCATCACGCGTCATTCCAATTTTTGTAATCTCTGTCGTTAAAGCTTCTCCACGCTTTCTGATATCTAACATAAGTTGGTTGTTGAGTTGAATAATTGTCAATAGTTCTCCCGATTTCAAGTATTTCTCTAATTCTATTGGACAATTCTGAACTTCCGCGCATATCTCTGTTGCCAATTCTCTCAATAGATTTTCGATGATCAGATTCAAGCTCTTCGTCTTCTGATCTAAATTTTCTTGGAGCGGCTTCCTGATCTTTTCTAATCTTCTCGATTCTTCCCGCTCCAGCTTCAATGTCTCGTTTAATGTTTCTGATATTCTCTTCAATTTCTCCTTTTCTGGAATTAACAGCGTCTCTAAACGCTCGGTCTGAGAGGAGTTGACTATTGAGTTCTGATTCAATGTTTCTTTGCTCTCCAGTAATTTGTTCGATAGATTTTGCAGTGCTTGTTCTTCTGCTTCTAAGTTCGTCTTCAATTCTGCGATACTCTTCTCGAACTTCAATCTCAGCTGCTTTTTGAAGTTCTCTAACTCCATCTGAGAATTCTCTTTCTTCCTGTTCAATCCGTTCGATAGCAAGTTCAAGCGCATTTCTAGAGTCTCGATATTGTTGAGATTCCAGGTAGTTTGTAATCTTGCGTATAACTCTTCCAATTTGATTGCGTTTGCAGTAGAAATCGTCTTCAAGAAATCTATTCTGGAGTTCATCAGGGTCTGAACTTCCTCCTTGATCTCCGGAGGATATTCGGGTGTATTTAGTTTTAGCATAGTCTTTATTAAAAAGCCACTTAGTGTGATTAGTGCGTTCAAAGATTTTCGCAATTTCTTCTTTCGGTACGCGAGGAAGTGATATTTGAATCGTGTTGAGTCTTAAAAGGCTCATAGTTTTTTTTAACTCTTCATTGATTTTATGTTTCTCCGTGAGAATTATGACCAACATTACGTTTCCAGTCTGGTCAAGAAACATAATGTTAGCTTTTATAAGGAACGTCAGCCCTGGAATCTCAACCTGTCTGCCATAATGGAGATAGTCATCAGAGTCTATGTAAATGTATTGTGATCTAAGAACCTGGTAAGCTTGGACTAATTTTGCTGCCGCTATTTTATGTGCTGGACCGGCTGAACCATCTTCTGGATACTTGTAAACACCGGGGACATTTACGGCCTTAGATGCAACAAGAATTTCTTCGGCAACTTTCATTCGCTCGCCAAAATCAGAATATGCACAGGGCTTTTTCTTAAGGAGGTCTAGAACGTGATGTCTAAAAAAGGATATTTTCCTTGGTATCTTTCTATGGACAGCGACAACTTCATTTTTGCATGAAGGGCAAAAAAAATCTCCCCGGCCGCTTGGGACATCCGTGATTTGCACCCTCTCCCCACCAGAAGTCTCTGCCCAAAAGTTGTTTTTGTCTTCGTGAAAACCGGTCATAAATGATTGGAAATCAATAATATTTCAAACATGGAATATTTTTTACGAAAAAAGAAGAATTAATTTAGGAATTTTTTCTGTTGAAATGGAAAATATCTACATTTGATACATGAGAACACTTTTATCAGCGGAAGAGGCTTCAAAGCTTGCTGGAGACTATTTTGCGCGTTTAGCTAACGTTATAAACGCTGGGTTCAATGATTATAGAGCTGCCGTCAAAGCGATTAATGCACTAGGCATTAGAACAGATCTTCGACCGAGAACTTCTGCCTCGTTTATCCATGATCTTATTCACACTCAAGTGCTGACAGAGTTTAAAGACGACCGGGATGTGAAAGTCATTGAAATGGATGGTACCTTTGTCCTTTTAATCTCTGGGAAACTGTATCTACGCTTCAAAAAGATGGACGGACATATGAAGTCATCAAACGTGCGAACAGAAAAGGTTGATTCTTTTTACAAGCAAACACTTACACTTCCAGGAATTGAAGAACTCACCTGCCTAACAGCAGGTTATATACTCGATGCTACGGAAAGTTTTATCCGTAACATATACTTGACTTTTCAGTTAAATGAAACGGTCATTTGGAAGATAGATTTATTCGGTGATTCAGAACAAACAACTATGTTTGGTAATACACCTGATCCTATTAATCCGACAGATGGTTCTGATGAACCGATAATTAGAGTAAAACAACAAGACAAAGAGACAAAAACTGGAACAGATAGCAATGGAGGATAACAAATGCCAGCCGTGAATGCGGAAATGATCAAGCTCGCCAGGGAGGCGCGCGGGCTGAGTCAAGGTGAATTATGTGAGCAATTAGAAGTCGCTCAGGGGACCGTTTCTAAGATTGAAAACAGACTGATTGAGTGCTCCGAAGAATTGTTGGAGAAGTTGTCTTTGGTTCTCAAATACCCTGTAAGCTTCTTTCAAAGAACCGACCCGGTTTTCCCTTCTAGTATTATGTATTATCGAAGGAAAATTTCTGTGGGAAAAAAAGTTCTGAGCAAATCCGAAGCAAGGATGAATATCATCCGTATGGGTGTTGAAAAACTTCTTGAGCAAATCGAAATACCGGAGAGTGAATTGCCAAAATGGGACGTTGAGAAACTTGGAACACCACAGACGGCAGCTAAGTTTTTGAGAGAGCGTTGGAAACTCCCAAAAGGTAGAATCGATAACGTAACCAAAATCCTAGAGAAGAACGGTATTGTAGTTTTTCATTTTGATTTTGAAACTGACAAGTTAGAGGGTCTAAGTTTCTTTACTCAGAAAAATCAACCCATAATTTTTGTAAATCGACAGTTGTCTGGCGACAGGCTAAGACTAACTATCGCGCACGAGCTCGGACACTTGATTATGCATATTGGGCTTTTGCTAGACATGAGTCGAGACATTGAGACTGAAGCTTTCGCCTTTGCCACTGAATTTCTAGTGCCTTTGGATGAATTTAAACTTAATGCCAGATACATTGATTTAAAATTCCTCGCTTCACAGAAGCTATACTGGAAGGTTTCAATGGCCTCTCTTGTTTATAAGGCCCGTGAGAATAACCTTATAACTGAGAATCAGGCTAAATACTTATTCGCTCAATTCTCTACTTTGGGTTATAGGAAGAGTGAACCCGTAGAACTGGCTGTTGAACGGGAAGAGCCAAGTTTAATAAAACGAGTGATAGATTTACATAAGTCCGACTTGGGATACTCACTGTCCGATTTAGCGTCAATACTTCATTTATCGACAAAGGATTTAGAAAGCGAGTTTAATTTAGAGCCCTTCGGTCTGCGAGTAATTAGACGATAATATAATTGATAGTTTAGTGGATTGTTTGATTGTGATATGTCATTGCAACAAACGCGCTGTCCATTACAGTATTGAATTCCCAAACAAGGGGGCATTATAGTTTCATCCTGAAGGAAATAGTATGATATCCTCTATATTTTCATCATTCTTCGACTATTGATAGTCAATTTCAATGAGCATCTCAAGGTCGGCTTCAGGGAATGTGTCTACTACCTCGCTTTTAAATACTACATAGTGTTTTAAAGCTCTGTCCTTATTTTTGGTTAGCGCCATAAGTATGGCGAACGAAAGTTGGCCATTTACAGTCCCCGGCTCACCCCAATAGAAGTCGTTTGCATGTGTGAGATTAAAGTCGATTTTGCTTTTGTTAAAATCTAATTTCTCACTATTAACCCAGAATTCGCGAGATTTTATTACACCTCTAACGCTAAAGCTCTCTTTTAAGGGTTTATTCCTTTCTAAGATTCTGTTCCAAAGAATGTCTGACACTGAATTGACCTCAAGATCCTTATTGTTATGCTTCGCAAGCGGGTAATCAAATTCCAGCAAACGGTCTATTACTTCTTCCTTACTTTTGCAGAGACGCACAATTTCTTGAGCGTATCTTTCGTCAATTGAGTATACCTTGTCCATCAACAAAGCTAATTAAGAGTGAACTTCTTTACTAACTTTTTAAACGCATGTTTTGCATCGGAGACATCTGATCTGGCTTTTGACAACTATTAGTTCAGATTTAAGATGCCAAGAGTAGATCTGACCAAAGAGTATTGTTAAAGAATTTCGAGTCAGCGGCTTCGATGGCAAAGTCTTTTCCATCAAGTTTCAAATACTGTAAGAATGAAGCTTCCGTAGTATGCCCAGTACACTTCATAATTTGGTAAACCTCCATACTTTTTGATAAATAAGCGTTAGTCGCGAAAGAACGCCTGGCCGTGTGGGTTGTAATCTGAGTATGCTTATCAACATTTATTCCATCAATACTAACTTGACCTAGCTTGGCATCTTCGCAAATATCCTTTATACATTCATTAAACTTTTGATTCGAAATGGCCTTTGGAGGTTCTCCATTGTATTTGTTCAATAAAATGCGGACCACTGGGTGAACAGGAATGTGAACTATTTTTTTGGTTTTGGTTTGCTTCATCTTCAGAAGTTCCTTCCCGTTCTCACTAACTATATTTGACTTCCTTATCTGACTCCAATCGCTATGTCTGGCCCCAACAAAGCATGCCATAACAAAGATATCTCTGTGCACCTGCAGATGATCTGCCAGAGGAAGCTTTAAGATTTTCCTTAGCTCTTCACTGTTTAAATAGGTATTATCGGGAGATGTCTTTATGACTTTAAAGCTTTTCTTTTGAAAGGCCATATTAACTTTGATGTCGCGATCTACAGCTTCTCGTAGGAGTGCTTTGATTTCTTTAAAATGTTTTCCACGGGAATTGCCATTCATGCCTTTGTCTATTAGGAACGTATCGAACGAATGATAGAATGTCATGTCAATTGTCTCGAAGGAAACGGGAAAATTTTGTTCTGTTGAGAATTTCTTGACCATGCTAGCGGTCTGCCTTTTTTGCTTCCGTGTTCCTTCAGTTGTTCTGATCCCCTGAGCAGTTTTTGATTCAGAGATGATCTTTTCCCAAGTGTCGAAGAAATCTTCATCTGTACGGCTAATTTTTGACCTTCTGGTAGCTGTTACTTTAGTATTGGACAAATGAGCCTTTAAGTCTTTCCTGAATAGCTCGTTCAATGCGTGCCGCTCACCCATAAAGCTTATGGTGGACTGCTCCAGGAAGTTCAGGTGTTTATTTATGTCACTCAATTCCTTCTCCCTGCCTAATATTGATTTAACCCTGCCTTTACGCTTGTCCCAATCAGTTCGATCAATTTTTATCCCTGAGGAGTAGAGAAATTTTCGGTGCTCAAACCGAGAATCAAAAACTTCGAGAACTATTGTGGGCTTGTCTTTTCCCTGCTGCCGGAGATTGAAATGAATGTTCATTTGACCAATTATTTAAGTAATAGCCAAATGTATAAGTGTAACAGGCAGTGTAACAATAGGCCTTTATCTAGCTTAACTTCACTGAATGAAAAAAGATCAATTATTTTTCTCTGGTGGTCAGAATCTCGAATTTTTACTACATTTAATTCACTGAAGAGAAGGCAAATCAAGACTTTTAATCCCAGCGGGATCACAGATGAAACAAAGCAAGCGCTCTGACGGTACCGTCAGAGCGCTTTTCGTTTCTACGTTCGATGCAAGCTTGCTTGCAAAAGAAAAGCAGAAGCGAAAAAACAGCGCGAAGCGAGGTGCTTGCTTTGTTCTGACTCCGAGGGATAAGCTGGTGATCGTGGTGGTAATCCCAGCGGATCACAAAAATGCCCCAGAAAAGTTTTCTTGGGCATTTTGCTTTTTTGGTTTACAGCCGGGTTAGCCCTTGTGATGGTCCTGTAGCATTTTTCAGGCTAACCTTTCATAAAACGATTGAATGGTCTTTGCCACAAAGGCAGTGTCCGTCAAATGCAAAAAGTGATCGCCCTTACTTTTAACAAAGATGCGTTGGGTAGACAAGTTCGGTAAATCCTTCTGCAGCTCAACCATGCCATACCTTCACGCTTCAGCGTATCATTTTCATTTAGTGGGTTATTTAATCCATAAGGACTACTCACTACTAACAAAATCAGTGTTTTCAATAATTCATTTTTAGATTTCCTTTCTTGGCATCCCATTTAGAGTTTGGCGTTCCGAACAGTACCAATTTGACTTTCGGTTATAAAAAATGAGTCTGTCTTGTCCAGAATTCTCTCATCTTTCATACCAGAGCGGTTGTACATGATCGCGCTACCGACTCCAAATTCCGGATAAACCCTAAGCTCAACGTAGTATCCACCGCCACCTCCCGCATGGGCGAAGAACCTATTCCCTTTTAGTGATCCTGTAAACCAAGAAAGTGACATACCAGTAGGTTTTTCCTTTGCCATACTTTCGGTAAACAGTATTTCCTTATAGTGGTCATTTAATAGTATTGAGTTTTGCTGAAGTAATGTTTGCGCGTATTTAATCAAACCAGGTGCTGAGCCAAACATTCCTCCATATGGTGTACCATTATTATAGAAGAGTTTGAAGGGCTTCCATCTTCCTTCCTTTTCTCCCATGAACTTTTCTTTGTCAATGAGGAATCCGAAAATAGCATTGCTAAGTGACCACCATTTGTGATATCCGACAGCGTGAGATGATTGTTGAATGCGAAAATTCAAGTCCGATGGAGAAATACCGCTTCGTGCAATGATATTTTCGGTTACATAAGTTTCAAAGGATTGCCCAGAAACCCGTTCAACAAGTTGCCCAAGAAATACGTACCCGAGATTGCTGTACTTAAAATCTGTTCCTGAGTCAAAGGCGAGCTTGGGATTTGCTTTGAATACATCATCGAAAAAACTATCACGATTAAATCCATCATGCTCATTAGCCAGGTGAATCCATTTTAGCGGAAGTGGGTTAGGAATTCCAGAGGTATGGCTAAGTAATTGTTGAATAGTGATTTCTTTTAAATATGGGAATTCCGGCAAATAGAAGGACACAGGTTTGCTCAACTCCACTTTTCCTGTTTGCGCCAATTGAAGCACGGCCAATGCGGTAAAAGTTTTAGTTACGGAGTATAAATGGTACATGGTAGAAGCGTCAACTTGTTCTTTGGCTTTTACATTTTTCATTCCATATCGCAACTCATGGATAATAGTGTCGGTATCAAAAAAGGCATATTGAATGGAAGGTGTTTGATGATTGTCTACCTGATCTTTTAAGAAGGTATTTATATTTTTCATAGTGTAAGATTTAAAATCGATAACGGAAAACCCCATTATTCCTATTGCTAGAAAGATTAGTTTGGTTTTCATATATGAGATTGATTCAATTTAAATAAACCACCTAAGACAATCTGGAAGTAAAAGCCATCAGTCTCGGAAGTGTATACTTCAGTGCGGGCTCCCTCAATATAGCGCCACTCGTTCGGCATTATATTAAAATTATATCCTGCACGAACTCCTACAAACGTTCCGTTGGAATTGAACCGTTGAAACATGACCGATACGGGTACCGTGTAAACAAAGTTATGATAGATTGCAGTATTCAGGTTAGCGGTGCCGGTATAGGTTTTATCAGTCAAAGACAAATGGTAAAGGCTATATCCAAAGCCAGACTGAATACTTAGGGTAAGTTTATGCCCCAGGTCCCAACCATATCCAGTGATTAAATTAAAATTAATTCCCGTGAAGATGGTGCCAAATTCTGAGGTTTGCTTTTTACCATCGGTGTAATTGAACTCTCCACCTACCTGAAATTTGTGCACCTGCCATACGGCACCGCCTCCAATTGTGGGGACGAAGTCGGGTGAAATATTTGTGTCTTGGTTGAAGTGTTTAGGCTCCAAGAGCTTAATGCCTCCAGTAAGGTACAAGTGCAATTCTATATTGCGCTGTTTCGATTGGGCGTGTAGAACCTGCATTGTTAACCCTATCATGCAAATTAGGATCGTAAGTTGTTTCATAGTGTTGTTTTGATTTTATAACATAAATTTTCAGTAGTACAGATAGGTTGATGTCAGAAGCAATTCGTGAATTGAGCACCTTAACTCAGTATTATACGGGCAGGAACTAGTTGGTTGGCCTTAATAATGGAATGGTACCTAAACACATTACTTCGCTGAGTAACCGTTACTGATGTAAAGAAACGGGGTGGTTAAGCGTTCGGGATTATCAATTGATAAGAAGAGTGTTATCAATTGATAAGAAATGCAGCTTCTTATTTTTTTGCCAACTCGTTGCGCAGTCTACTAAATGAGACGGGTGTTATTCCCAGAAAAGAAGCAATAACGGTATGGGGTATAATATTTTCTAGAAGTGGGTAATTGGCACGAAAATATAACAATCTCTCTTTTGCTGTATGGGATCTGAAAAGTACTTCAAAGTTTAGACTACTGATGAATTCCTTTTCGACAACGGCTCGACCAAATATTCTTAGTTGTTGATTCCGGTCGCTTAAGTCTCTGAACGTGCCAGCGGGAACCTTTAAGTAACTACAGTCTGTTAGAGCCTGCAATGAAAATATACTTTGACTATTAGTTGTTCTGGTAAAATGAGGGGTAATCACAATTTCGTTTTGATAAATTCCAGTGGTCACGGTTTGTACATCGCTGTCAACATTAAAGCGATGCGATACCCCCTCTAATTGAAAGTATTCAAATGCGTTGAATCGTTTTTCATGAAAAACGATTTCATCCTTTCGGAATACTTCGACACTTCCATTCTGAAATATTAGTTCACCTGCCGCTTGTCCAACAGGTGCATAGGCGTTTAGAATTCGATTTAAGATTATGGTGTAATCTTTTTGCAAAGTCTTAGAGTAAGTGTAGACAGCATGAAATAGTAGTTAAATTTAGAAACTCCTTCTGATTAAGTAAAGCGCTTGGAGGTTATTTGGTTCCTGCCATAGCGTTGGTGACGCTTAGGTATATTTCGGGGTTATGAAATATTTCAGGGATATTCATCGGCATCATGAACGTGTAGTGAGGCAATGCGCTGTTCTGACTCCGAGGGATAAGCTGGTGATCATGTTAATAATCCCAGCGCGGGCGCAAACTTCTCAGAAGCCGAGTTAAAGGAGGGTGATTTTGTCTTCGTGCCCGGAATGGATCAAGATTATATCAGAAGCGCTGCCTTCCGAAAAGAAACAATGTTCTTTGACTGGTTAAAAAAATGCGCAGATAGAAAGGTAATTGTCTGTTCTGTTTGTAATGGTGCGTTTGCTTTAGGGGCGGCAGGTTTATTGAATGGTCTGGAATGCACTACGCATTGGCGAAGGGTGCATGAATTGCAACTGCAGTTTCCCCAAACAAAAGTATTGTCCGATGTCTTGTATGTTAAAAATAGTTACGTCTGCAGCAGTGGCGGAATCACTGCGGGTATTGACTTAGCGCTATCAATTCTTGAAGATTTAGCAGGTGCAGTTTTCGCTCAAAAAGTGGCAAGAGGACTTGTTGTGTATTATCGAAGAAATGGTACTCATAAACAGGAGGCCATTTATCTGGACTTCAGAAACCACTTGAATATTAAGATTCATGAAGTTCAAAATTATCTTGTCCATAACATTTCGGGAGAAACTGCTATTTCGGACCTGGCCTTAATTGCCGATATGAGTCCAAGAAACCTAACGCGCTTGTTTAAGCAAACGACTGGAATTACGGTTAATCAATATTTAACTCAGTTGCGTTTGGAGACAGCCAAAACCCTTCTCAAAAATCCTCAAAACAGTCTGGCTTATATTGCTTCTAGATGTGGTTTTAAAACGGCCAGGCAGCTTCAGAGAATTTTGAAGTAGTGGTTGAGCCAATTCTTAATAAACAATTAGACAAAACTTAAACGAAAAGAAAAATGAAAGCAGCAGTTTATACTCAATATGGTCTTCCAGAGGTTCTCCAACGTAAGGAAGTGGCTACGCCCGTACCGAAAGAGAACGAAATTCTTGTACGGATTAAAGCTACAGCTGTTAATTCGGGTGATGTACGATTGCGAAAAGCTGATCCATTTGCAGTCAGATTTTTTTTTGGTCTACTAAAGCCTAAGATTAATATACTTGGTAGTGTTTTTTCAGGTGAAGTTGAACGTGTAGGTAAACACGTGAAACGTTTCAAAGCTGGCGACCAGGTTTTTGGCCATACGGATATGCGTTTTGGTGCTTATGCAGAATATATTTGTCTTCCAGAAGATGGGTCATTGGCATTGAAACCTCTTGGTATTTCGCACAATGAAGCAGCCGCCATACCCTTTGGAGGAGTTACAGCATTGCATTTTATCAAGAAGGCGATGATAAAGGCAAATCAAAAGGTGCTTATCGTAGGTGCCTCAGGAGCGGTCGGAAGTGCTGCAGTTCAATTGGCAAAATCGTATGGGGCAATTGTAACCGGAGTGTGCAGCACATCGAATATTGATTTGGTGAAATCTATCGGTGCCGACAAAGTGATTGATTATGCAAAAGAAGATTTCACGCGAAATGGTGAAGTTTATGACTTGGTTTTTGATGCGGTTAACACTGTATCAGTTTCTCGAACCTTAAAATCGCTCACTAAAAATGGAACTATGATTTTAAGTGCGGCAGGGATGACGGAAATGCTTCAAGGATTATGGATTTCTATGACTAGTAGCAAAACGGTAATGACTGGTGTAATTAGTCATACAGCAGCGGACATTATTTTTCTAAAGGAGCTTATTGAGAGCGGTAAGTTTAAGCCAGTGATTGATAGAACTTACCCATTGGAGGAGATCGCTGAAGCACATGCTTATGCTGAAACAGGGCGCAAAAAAGGAAACATCATTATTAACATCTAATTAAAAAAATGACAAGCTTAATTATTGGTCTTAGCGTGACAGCTGCAATAATCGCTTTCGCTGAGGTTTTTAGAAAAATTGACCTGAAATTTTTCGCTTCACTGAGCTTAGCGGTAATACCGTTTATTTATATAGGATTTTCAATCGATCCATTCGATCTTATGCTTACCATCCCGGCAGCCTCATTATTCTTAATGTTTGCGTATTGGGGCTATAAAAAGAATTACTTGCTCATAGTTGTTGGACTTGCACTCCATGGGCTTTGGGATTTTGTCTTTCCTCACGTAAGCACAGTGGCACCACACGGTTATGATGTCTTTTGTATAACAATAGATGTTTTGCTTGCCTTATATTTTTACTTGAAATTAAAGCCAATAAGGACGCAACCATAGAACTTTCTATTTTACGAGAACAACAAGCATACTTGCTGGCTTCTGGGAAACATTACTGCTAATAAATGGCCAGGGGCAGCAGCCTGCACAAAGCTACGTTCAAAAATTATCGGTAACTTGTTGGTATTAACAAGGAAAAGGATGCTGAAAATAGCTTTTATTGTTCCTCCCTATGTTGAGCTATTGGATCTTGCCGGGCCTGCGCAGGCATTTACGGAAGCCAAATCACATGGACTTGATGCAACGATTGAATTTTACAGTTATCATGACAGAATTGTATCTACATCAGGCGTGGGCTTTGGCGAGATCAAAAATTACAAAGAGGCTAATTTAACTGCTGGTGACTTTGTATTTATACCGGGTACGGACCATGACTATTTGCAAAGCACTCTGTTTGCTTCAGAGAAAGATTTTTTTGCATGGATAGCTCAATGTGCTGACAAAAAAGTGAATACTTGCTCGATATGCACGGGTGCCTTCTTTTTAGGCGAAGCCGGATTGCTGAATGGCAGGGAATGTACCACGCACTGGAGGCGAACAGATGAACTGAAAACCCGTTTTCCAAAAGCAAAAGTGCTGGCTGACATTTTATACGTAAAGAGTGATAATATTTACACCAGCGCAGGCATCAGTGCGGGCATTGATCTCGCACTGGCGATTCTGGAATATCTGAAAGGTCCTAATTTCGTTCATAAAGTGGCCAGAGGTCTGGTAGTATATCACAGGCGTGACCCATCACATTCACAAAAAAGTATTTACCTCGATTTCAGAAATCACATTAACCCTAAAATACACGAGGTGCAGGATTTTCTTATTAATAACCTTTCGAAGGAAAATTCTATTGAGGCGTTGGCGGAGATTGTGGCGATGAGTCCAAGAAATCTTAGTCGTGTTTTTAAGGAATCTACAGGGTTGACCATTGTTGAATATCTTACTGAGCTTCGTAGGGAGACGGCAAAAACGCTACTCCATAATCCTGATTACACTATCGATTATATTGCGTCACAATGTGGTTTTAAATCTGCAAGACAATTGCAGAGAATTCTAAAGTGATTGCCTGGGTTACTGCACCCTCAATCCCTTTAGGATGCTCATTGAATTGAGAAATGACAATTGAATTAAGCAAGACGGCTCAAAGCGCATCAAGGCTATGAGCCCGGCTCCAACGTCAACACGGATGAGTGGTAATCATTACGCTGCATGTGTTGGGATATAGAGCGTAAATCCGTATTTTGTTTAAGTTTTTAACCCAAACCCCCATGGTTATCCCAAAATTAAATACCCATCAATTGGTTATGGGACTTGCAGTCACGTTTATAATGTCGTGCAGTTCCAACCCGCCAAAAACAATCGACCAAACCACGGCACTGGACACTGTTCAGGCCGCGCCTGTCTCTGATCGTCCCGTTCATTGGGGATATGGAGGAGAAGCCGGACCAACGACCTGGGCCACGTTGAGTCCGGCATACGCACTTTGTGGTGAAGGAAAAGGGCAGTCACCGATAAACATTGTAAAAACAGATGCGAAAGGCGGAACCAACTGGAAGCTGGATTACAAAACCACTTCGTTAAAGATTGCACACAATGAGCACATGGATGACATTATTGATAATGGGCATACCATCCAGGTAACAGTTGACGAGGGGAGCACGTTCTCTTTCGGTGATAAAATGTACAACCTAAAACAATTTCATTTTCACACGCCCAGTGAACACACGGTTGATGGCAAAAACATGCCGATGGAAATGCACATGGTACACCAAGGCACTGACGGCAGTTTAGCGGTAGTAAGTGTGATGTTTAAAGAGGGGCAAAAAGTGAACGAAAATTTTGCTAAGATCATAGCCAACCTTCCAAACGCAAAAGGTGAAAGTAAGCATATCACCGATGCTAATCTGGAACTGAAAGTACATTTGCCAAAAGATAACTATGCGTATCACTACACCGGTTCACTTACTACACCTCCATGCAGTGAAAATGTTCAATGGCTTGTATTGCGAGACATGGTATCGTTAACGGCCGAACAGCTCAATGCTTTCTCATCGCGGATCGGACCGAATAACAGACCTACCCAACCGCTG
>Ga0075160_10000120_pt1 | contig 47018 bp, 36 predicted proteins | sample JI91814C2DNA_FD_70969 | JGI IMG/M metagenome (GOLD analysis project Ga0075160, IMG submission 70969) | Wastewater effluent complex algal communities from Wisconsin, to seasonally profile nutrient transformation and Carbon sequestration -... | ecosystem: Engineered > WWTP > Effluent > Algae... | reverse complement strand
TTTTTTGTTTATAAGATTTAACGTAATTCTTTTAATTAAAACACTAAATTTGGCCCGTTTAAATTATAAAATCAGTTATGAAAGAAGTGTATATCGTGTCGGCAGTAAGAACTGCGATCGGATCTTTTGGTGGAACTTTAGCTTCAATACCTGCTACCAAATTGGGGGCAGCTGCCATTAAAGGCGCATTGGATAAAGTAAAGGTAGATGGTAAAATGGTAAATGAAGTGCTAATGGGATCGGTATTACAGGCCAATTTGGGTCAGGCCCCCGCGCGCCAGGCTTCAAAATTTGCCGGACTTCCTGACAATGTAAACTGCACAACCGTGAATAAAGTATGCGCCAGCGGTATGAAATCAGTGATGTTGGGGGCTCAAAGCATTATGCTGGGGGATAACGATGTGGTAGTTGCCGGAGGAATGGAGAGCATGAGCAACGTCCCTTTTTACCTTGAAAATAACCGTTGGGGCGCAAAGTATGGTAACGGGGTGGTTGTAGATGGTTTGGCGAAAGACGGCCTGACGGATGTCTACAACAATTACCCGATGGGAAATTGCGCTGAGCTTTGCGCAAAAGACATGAAATTTACACGGGAGGAGCAGGATACCTTTGCCATCGAATCCTACAAGCGTTCAGCAGCAGCCTGGGCCGCCGGTAAGTTCAAAGAAGAAGTGGTGCCGGTAACTGTAAAAACGAAAAAGGGAGATGTTGAATTCATTGAAGATGAAGAATACAAAAGTGTAAACTTCGAAAAGATCCCAACGCTTAAACCAGTTTTCATCAAAGAAGGTACAGTAACAGCAGCCAACGCCAGTACTATGAATGATGGCGCCGCTGCGCTCGTGTTAATGAGTAAAGAAAAGGCGGATGCATTAGGATTAAAACCAATAGCTAAAATTAGAGGGTTTGCAGATGCTGAACAAGCACCAGAGTGGTTTACTACATCACCAAGTTTGGCCGTGCCAAAAGCCGTAGAAAAAGCCGGATTAAAAATGGCCGATATTAATTATTTTGAATTAAATGAAGCTTTTAGCGTTGTTGGTCTGGCCAACATCAAATTAATGAATTTGGATCCTGCTAAAGTAAACGTGAATGGCGGAGCGGTCTCTATAGGCCATCCGTTGGGAGCGAGCGGAGCGCGTATCATCGTAACGCTCATCAATGTATTAAAACAAAATAACGCCAGGTATGGTGCAGCCGGAATTTGCAACGGCGGCGGCGGCGCAAGCGCTATTGTTATTGAGAATGTGGATTAATCAACAACCCTTAAATGAAAAAATAAAAAACCCCGGCAGATTTCGTTGGGGTTTTTTATTTACTTTTATGCCCTTATAAAACAAGTCAATGAAAGCAACAGCACTTACAAACAAACATATTTCCTTAGGCGCTAAAATGGTGCCATTTGCGGGATATAACATGCCGGTTTCTTATTCAGGTTTAAACGAAGAACATCTTGCTGTAAGAAGCAATGTCGGCGTATTTGACGTGAGCCATATGGGTGAATTTATTTTGAAAGGCCCACATGCGCTTGACCTCATCCAAAAGGTAACCAGCAATGACGCGTCTGTATTGACGGATGGAAAAGCTCAGTATTCCTGTCTTCCAAATAAGGACGGAGGGATTGTTGACGATTTAATTGTTTATAGAATTGACAATCAAACGTACATGCTGGTAGTTAACGCCAGCAATATTGAGAAAGATTGGAATTGGATTAAACAGCACGATACCTGGAATGTAGACATGAAAAACATTTCAGACGAGACATCTCTGTTAGCCGTTCAGGGCCCAAAAGCGATGGCGGCCTTACAAAAATTAACAGATGTTAAACTGGCAGATATTCCTTATTACGCTTTTGTTAGAGGAAAGTTTAATGGAGTAGATAACGTGGTGATTAGCAACACGGGGTATACCGGTGCGGGTGGTTTCGAGCTCTATTTTGACAACCAATATGCGGAAAAAATGTGGGATGCCATTTTTGAAGCGGGAAAAGAATTTGGAATTAAGCCAATAGGTTTAGGGGCAAGAGATACGCTGCGTTTGGAAATGGGTTTTTGCCTTTATGGAAACGACATTGATGACACAACTTCCCCAATTGAAGCTGGACTGGGCTGGATCACCAAATTCACTAAAGAGTTCACTAACAAAGCAAACATTGAACAACAAAAATTGCAGGGAGTCACAAAAAAATTGGTTGGCTTTGAAATGGTAGATCGCGGAATTCCTCGCCATGATTATCAGATAGCGGATGCTACTGGAAAAATTATTGGAAAAGTCACTTCAGGTACGCAGTCGCCAAGTTTAAATAAAGCTATTGGTATGGGATATGTGGAAACGGCGTTTGCAAAAGCGGATACTGAAATTTTTATCCTGATCCGTGATAAAGCCATTAAGGCAAAAGTTTCGAAAATCCCATTTTTGAAGAAATAGCAGACATTTAGATTAAAGCCTTGTAAATTGGCGATAAACGAATAATTTTCAAGGTTTAAAATAAAAATACAACCGAATATAACGCTGTAATTTGATAATTTTTAAAATTTAATTGGTAAAGTAATTAAAGTAATATCAAAAAACCTTTATATTTGACTTAAATCATGAAGAAATTTTTATACATCGTTATCTTAATCTGTACTGTTACGAGCGTCGATTCTCAGACCTATGAGATCGTTGGTAAAGACACACTTAATAAAATTGATGTTGAGGGGAAAAAACAGGGTAAGTGGATTCTGTTCGGAAAACATAAACCCGGAACATGCTACCAGCCGGAACAGAAGGCGGAAGAAGGGAAATATGCCGACAATAGGAAAGCTGGGATCTGGGTGGAATTTTTTTGTAATGGAAACATGAAAAACAAGTTGACATTTACCAACGGCCGTCCCGATGGTTATGCGATTATGTTTCATGAAAATGGGAAAATAAGCGAAGAAGGTAACTGGAAAAACAACCGTTGGGTAGGAAATTATAAATTGTATTACGAAAACGGTCAGGTTCAGCATGAGTTTGTTTTTAACCCAAATGGAAAAAGGGAAGGCGCGCAAAAGTATTTCTACGACAACGGACAGTTAGCAATTGAAGGTAATTTTGCTAATGGGAAAGAAAGTGGTCTTATCAAGGAGTATTACGAAAATGGGGATGTAAAGGCTGAAAAAAATTATGCCGATGGGAATGTTGATCTAGCCTCGATAAAAGAATTTGAACCCAAAAAACCGATAGCCAAGCGCTCAGAAGATCCTGCTGAAAATGCACCGGTAGTAAAAGTAAGGGACGATGAACGGCCAAACGAGGCCGCCAAAAAAGGGAAAACCACCGGGCCGTTGGTGTTAAATGGCCAACAGGTGTTGTATAATAAAAATAAACAGATTACCAAGGACGGGGTTTTTAAAGACAACCGTTTTATGGATGGTAAAGCGTATATATATGACGAAAATGGAATTTTAACCAGAGTAGCGGTTTACAAAAATGGAATTTACGTCGGCGATACTCAGGTAGAGAATTGATCGAAAAGGCCTTGTAAAAAGGCCTTTTTCTTTTTTCCGGATTAAAAAAATAATCTTATTTTTGCTGACGCTATTTAACAACGGGGGATTAGCTCATTTGGCTAGAGCGCTTCGCTGGCAGTGAAGAGGTGATCGGTTCGAATCCGATATTCTCCACACAAAGACCTTTCTGAAATACTCAGGAAGGTTTTCTTTTTTAGGAGTGCTGGGCAATACGGCGAACAATAACCAACTAAAACTTTCGTTGAACAAAAATGTCGGGTATACACAGAATTTACTGGCGCTACATCCAAGTTGTTTTGTTTACGATGGTTTACACCAGTATTGGCTACCTATTGAAGCTTAGCGCCACCAACTATCTTCTTGTTGGAATCCCGCTAGGCATACTCTTTCAATTATTTATTGTCAAAAAACCAATTCATCAACTTTGGTTACGCAAGGAGTCAAATTTTTTTTTAAATAAAACGGGTTGGCTTATTGCAGGATGTTTCATGATACTGCCCGGGTATAAACTGGTTGATTCGGTGCTGGAGAATACGATAACCTGTTCATCACTTTGTTATAACCTTGCAACCTTTTTGGGAGCTTTTGCCGCGGGCTACAGTTTTAGTAAACTTACTACGCGAACGGTCAGAGACTTTCTCCTTTGCTTTATATTTGCGGCGGTAGTACGTAGTGTGCTGTATTTTCTCCCGTTCATAATACAAAATCGGGAGGTTCAGTTTGATCCGGTTGAAGCGATTCTCGCGCTATTAACCTATACTCCCGTGGCGTTTGTACTCGAGGAGGTGGTATTTCGCGGCATGCTTGACACACACGTTCATGTTTCAAAAGAAAAATTTGGGGTTTGGTCAGCACTGTTTATTTCACTTCTATGGGGTTGGTGGCATCTACCTTTGTCGGGAAATATCTGGTCAGTTGTACTCGGCATTTGGGGCATACCACTCTCTTTTTTTTGGAGGAGAACCGGGAATTTAGCCGTGCCAGCGTTTTCTCATGCTTTTGCCAATTCGGTAAGAGATGCAACCGGATCATAAGTCGTGGAATTCAGTCCTTTTTAACTCGCTTGTTTATGAATCGGATTTGATTGAGCGGGAAACAAAAACGAGTTATTTGTTCGAAAGTGAGTGTTGGCGAACGTCAACAAATATCAGTTCACGTGCAATCTCCAAATAACTATGTCGTTGAAGTGTGGAAAAATCACGTCATCAATGTCGGCTTTTTATTACTTACCCATCAATAAACGATGGGGTTGCCAATTAGTTAGATAAAATTAGTTAAACAGTCGGCAGGTTTATTATGTGTTTACAAACCGATAGCAGACTTGGATCGTAAATACTATGTAAGAGATCGGGGGATAAAAAGTTTGTTTCACCTTGGTACGCAATTTGATTATAGTACACTAAAAACCAAGCACTCATGAATATTCTGGTAATCGACGACGATAAACAATTCCTTCTGGTATTGGGGGAAGTTTTAAAAAAGTATGGATTTAAAGTTAAAACTGCTTTGAATGGCATTACAGCATTAGAAACAATAGCTGAAAATAACATAGACCTTATCATTACAGACACAATAATGCCAGACACGCCGATCATGTCCTTTGTGTGTATCCTTAAAAATTCCTATCCTGAAATTCCGGTTATTCTCATTTCGGGATTGCCGGACAGCCCGCTGATAAGTAATTCTTTAATATTAGGAGCCGATGAATTCCTGCCCAAGCCCTTAGACATTAACTCTCTATTCGCGGCAATCAATAAGTTTAAGGCGGCTTGAGTAAAAAGGGTAAGGTTGACTCGGAACAATTTATAATGACTATAATTAACGTAATTCTTTGGAAGTGACGCCTTCCAAAAGCCGGATTTTTCGTAAATTTGCTCTCTTAAAAATTTTTCAAGGAAATGACCACAGATAAATTTGTTTCCCGCCACAACGGGCCCCGTGAGCAAGAGGTGAAAGCCATGCTAAAAAAAATTGGTGTAACAAGCGTAGATGAGTTAATTAGCCAGACCGTACCGGCAAACATCAGGCTAAAACAGCCGTTGCGTGTAGCCCCTGCAATGAGCGAATACCAGTACTCAAAACACTTAAAAGCACTTGGAAAAAAGAATAAAGTTTTCAGGTCATACATTGGTCTGGGGTATTACAATAATATTTTACCTGCGGTTATTCAGCGGAATATTTTGGAGAATCCAGGTTGGTATACTGCTTATACCCCTTATCAGGCAGAGATAGCACAGGGGCGCTTAGAAGCCATCCTTAATTTTCAAACCATGGTGATGGATTTAACTGCCATGCCCATAGCTAATGCTTCTTTGTTGGATGAGGCTACTGCGGCTGCAGAGGCATTGTTTATGTTTTATAGCAACAGAAGTAAGGATAAAATCAAGAATAACGCAAATAAGTTTTTTATAAGCGACACGTGTTTCCCGCAAACAATAGACGTAGTAAAAACCCGTGCAGTTCCCTATGGAATAGAGTTAGTGATTGGTGACACGAATACGATAAAGCTGGACGACTCATTTTTTGGGATGCTAATCCAGTACCCGGATATTAATGGTGAAATAAATGACTACAAAAAATTTGTTGAAACCGCAAAGGAAAAAGATGTACAGGTTGCAGTTGCTACCGATTTGCTGGCTCTCGCTCTTTTAACGCCTCCAGGCGAGTGGGGTGCAGATTGTGTAGTCGGTAACTCTCAACGCTTTGGGGTGCCTTTGGGTTACGGCGGCCCACACGCCGCATTCTTTGCGTGTAAAGAAGATTATAAGCGTCTGATTCCAGGAAGGATTATTGGGGTTTCTATTGATTCGGAGGGAAATCAGGCTTTACGGATGGCTCTGCAAACCCGCGAACAGCATATTAAACGCGATAAAGCCACCTCAAACATTTGTACCGCACAAGCACTCCTCGCTATTATGGCAAGTATGTATGCGGTATATCACGGTCAGCAAGGTATTAAAGCGATAGCCGAGAGCGTGCATAGCGCCACAACATTCCTGGCTTCAGAATTGAAAAAATTCGGCTATGAAATACGAACAAAACTGTTTTTTGATACACTAGTAGTTGCAGTAAATGACTCTAAAAAAATCAAGTCTTTGGCGGAGTCGAAAGAGATCAATTTCCGTTATGTGGGTGATAAGCATGTAGCGGTTTCAATAGATCAAACGGTTGAGGAGCAGGATTTAAAAGACATTCTTTCAGTTTTTGCTGAAGCCATTGACAAAAAGGAACCCACCTTTACTTTTAAATCAGGTAACATCATTCATGGAACATTCGGAGAGAGAAAATCAGAGTACCTGACGCACCCAACTTTCAACACCTATCATAGCGAAAGTGAAATGATGCGATATATTAAACGGCTTGAGAATAAAGATCTTTCATTGGTTCACTCCATGATCTCTTTAGGGTCCTGCACAATGAAACTTAACGCTGCTTCGGAGCTATTACCAATTACGTGGCCCGAATTTGCAAACATACATCCTTTCGTTCCGGTTGATCAGGCAGCGGGCTACACCGAGCTGATCGAACAACTGAACAAAGATCTTTCTGAGATTACAGGTTTTGCAAGAATGAGTTTCCAGCCAAATTCGGGAGCACAGGGTGAATATGCCGGGTTGATGGTTATCAGGGCGTACCACATTGCCAACGGAAATGCTAACCGCAATGTAGCATTGATTCCTTCTTCTGCTCACGGAACAAACCCTGCAAGCGCGGCTATGGCGGGTATGACCATTGTGGTCACTAAATGCGACGACAAAGGAAATATTGACCTGGTAGACCTAAAAGAGAAAGCAGAGAAACATAGAGACAATTTATCGTGTCTCATGGTTACCTATCCATCTACGCATGGGGTGTACGAAGAGTCTATCATGGATATTACCAAATTGATCCACGACAATGGCGGTTTGGTTTATATGGATGGCGCCAACATGAACGCTCAAGTTGGATTAACCTCCCCTGGAAACATTGGGGCTGATGTATGTCACCTTAACTTACACAAAACTTTTGCAATTCCTCATGGTGGCGGCGGTCCGGGTATGGGGCCAATTGGCGTAGTTGAAAAACTTGTCCCATTCCTCCCATCTCACACCATTGTAAATACAAGTGGTGACAAAGGAATTACCGCTGTTTCGGCGGCGCCTTATGGCAGCGCCCTTATCCTTTTAATTTCTTATGGGTATATCAAAATGCTTGGTGGTGAAGGGTTGAAACAAGCCACAGAAATGGCCATCTTAAACGCCAACTACATTAAAGAAAGTTTAAAGGATCACTACAAAATTTTATATACTGGTAAAAATGGTCGTTGTGCTCATGAAATGATTCTGGATTGCAATGAATTTAAAATGGCGAGCGGTGTTGAGGTAGCTGATATGGCTAAGCGACTGATGGACTATGGATTTCATGCGCCTACAGTGGCTTTCCCAGTGGTTAATACCCTTATGGTTGAACCTACCGAATCTGAAGGCAAAGCCGAATTGGACCGTTTTTGTGAGGCCATGATCTCCATCAGAAAAGAGATCAAGGAAATTGAAGATGGAAAGTACGAAAAAACGGATAATGTTATCAAAAATGCGCCGCACACCTGTAAATTGGTGGTGTCTGATAATTGGACAAAAAAGTACACCCGACAAAAAGCGGCCTATCCGTTAAACTGGGTACGTGATAACAAATTTTGGCCAAGTGTAGGCAAGGTGGATAACGCTTATGGCGACAGAAATCTGGTATGTTCATGTGCTCCAATTGAAGCTTATATGGATGAAGCTATTGAGGCTTAAGCCATAATCGCGAAACTTAAGTAAAACGGAAGGCCTTCCCTGTATTCAAGGAAGGCCTTCCGTTTCTAAAACACACAAAACTTCATTACGGTTATAACACACTAACCACAATAAATCCGGTTTCCCGGAGAACATTATGAAATAAATCAACAACAAATTGCATTAAAAACAATGCGCTGTTTAATTTATGTACTCATAGTTTCTGTTCTACAATATTAATGCCATATAATTTAAGCTGTTAGTTATTCACTCAAAGAAAGGGATGCTCTGCTAAATTTAGTCTGATATAGTTTAAAACACTTAGGGATAGGGCCTGGATGTGACTGTTTTGCCTTTCATTAACATAACTTCCGGTTAGGCTGGCGGTAAATTTGATTAAATTTGAGAGAACAAATTCGTGTTTTAATAGTGAAAAGGTCTTCGATAACCACGGCTTTACTGCTGGTTTTAATCAGTTTCTCGCTACAGAGTTGTTTTATGCTGAAGAGATATGTGTATACAGACGAGGAGTTGAATGCGCATTACCAGACGAAAGCATTAAAACCAATGTATAAAAAACTTGATTTTTTGAATCGCACATTGCATTACGCGACCATTAGCAAAAATGATACGTTACCATTACTAATATTTGTACATGGCGCTCCTGGCGCCTGGTATGGCTATCTCAATTTAATGGATGATAGTTTACTTCAGGCAAATTTCAAAATGGTTTCAATAGATAGAATGGGTTACGGTAAATCAGATTATGGTAAGGCGGAATTGTCCACACAAATTCAGGCACTTGAGATCAAAAGGATTGTTGAAGCAGAAAATACCTCTCGAAAAAAAATATTTTTATTGGGCCGGTCTTATGGCGCGCCCATTGCCGCCTGGTTTGCTATTAATTACCCACAGCAGGTTGAGCGTTTACTGATGGCCTCACCCGTAATTGACCCGGAACATGAGAAGTTTTATTGGTTTAGCCGAATTGGTAAGTGGCATATTACGCAATTAATATTACCGAAATTGTTGAATGTAGCTACCAAAGAAAAATACTCGCATGAGATGGAAATGAAAAAAATGCTGGACAAGTGGAAGAAGCTGTATGTGAGAACATCTGTGTTAACTGGTGCCGAAGATAGGATCGCCGATACGGCAAATTTTTCATTCGCTCAACGTATGCTGATCAATTGTCCTTGTACTTTTAATAAAATTCCAAATACGGGTCATTTGGTAACGCGCCAGCATCCTGAAATTGTGAAGGAGTTCTTACTGGAGAAAAACTAGTCCTTTTTTATCTGGATTTTACCTTTTACGATAAACGCCGGAAATTCGGCCTGAATATTTTTAAACGCCTCAAAAGCTTCTAGCTTTGTTTTAAAGTCACCAACCAAAACAACAAAATTTGGCTGTTGATATTCTTCGTAAGTGTCGTAGTCGTTAAAACGCGTCATAAACTTTGCTCTGACAGCTTTGGCTTTATCGCGATCAACACCAAAATGGATATTGATGCGGTAACCATCCTGTTCCCCGCCTGTTAAGCGGTGATACTCCGCTTTTTTTTCGATCAACTGTTTAATTTTTAATTCAGATGGTGTATCGCTGGTTTGAGCTAAAAAATTTAACTGCAGACAACATAACAGAAAACCAAGAAAGACGGATGTTCTTAACCTAAAATGCATTGAAGCAAAAGTAAGATTTAATTGCCTAAGTATGATGAAATTTGTTAATTTTGTTAGCTATTCTAAAGCAGTAAAATGGACAAATTTTCTTACGTAGGAAACAGCGATGTGAACGCAATAGAGGATCTATTTATTCAATATCAAAAAGACGCGAATTCGGTAGACAAAACCTGGCAAGATTTTTTTAAAGGGTTTGAGTTTGCCAAAACCGACTATTCTTCACAGAATAATGGTCTGATTCCTGAAAATGTTAGCAAAGAATTCAAAGTAATTAACCTGATTAACGGCTATCGCATGCGGGGGCACTTGTTTACAAAAACAAATCCCGTTCGCCAACGCCGTAAGTATAAGCCGGACATGTCTATTGAAGTTTTTGGTCTTTCAGAAAAAGACCTGGACACAGTTTTTCAGGCCGGAACAGAGATTGAGATTGGCCCTGCAAAATTAAGAGACATCGTAAGCCACCTCCAAAAAACTTACTGCGAAAGTATAGGCGTGGAATACATGTTTATTCGTAACCCTGAGGTGCTTACCTGGTTGCAGGAGCGAATGGAAAAAAGTAAAAACATTCCAACGTTTTCTAAAAAAGAGAAAAAGCAGATTTTAAACAAGGTAGTCGAAGCGGTTACTTTCGAGAATTTTTTAGCTACCAAGTTTGTGGGTCAAAAACGTTTCTCTCTGGAGGGCGCCGAGTCCTTTCTTCCCGCGATGAATGCACTTATGGAGCATGGGGTTGAATTGGGAATTGAAGATTATGTGATTGGTATGGCGCACCGTGGCCGCCTAAATGTGCTGGCTAACATCATGAACAAACCCACTAAAGATATTTTTACCGAATTTGAGGGAAGACCGAGCGAGGATGGTTTGTTTGACGGAGATGTAAAATACCACATGGGCTACAGTTCAGATGTAACCAGCGAATCGGGTAAACAGGTCCATATTTCATTAACACCAAATCCTTCACACCTGGAAACCGTTGCTCCCGTGGTATTGGGCATTACCCGCGCCAAAATAGATCACCGTCATAAGGGGAATCTTAAAAAGGCCTGTCCAATTATTATTCACGGGGATGCCGCTATTGCAGGACAGGGAATTGTATATGAGGTGGTTCAAATGGCCCATTTAGATGCTTACCGTGTTGGTGGCACGGTGCATTTCGTAATTAACAACCAGGTAGGGTTTACTACTAATTATCGGGATGCTCGCTCAAGCACCTACTGTACCGATGTGGCAAAAGTTACAAAATGCCCGGTGTTTCACGTAAACGGAGACGATGTAGAGGCGTTGAGCCTGGTGGCTAAAATGGCCATGGAATTCCGCCATAATTTCCGGAAAGATGTTTTTATTGATGTATTATGTTACCGCAAGTATGGGCACAATGAGGGAGACGAGCCACGCTTTACCCAACCGATGCTTTATAAGGAAATTGCGGTACACCCCAACCCAAAGGAAATCTATTCAAAAAAACTAATTGCCGAAGGAAGTTTTACTCATGAAGAAATTAATGAAATTGAAAAAACCTTTAAGGACTCTTTAGAACAAAATCTGGAGGAAGCCCGAAAAACCGAAAAAGCGAAGTTGACCTCATTTTTGCAAGGACCCTGGAAAGGTGTACAAATGGCCGGTGCGAAAGATTTTGAAGAATCTCCCGAAACCGCCGTTGATTCTAAGTTATTTTTAGACCTGGCCAATAAGACTACCGGGTTACCAAAGGATAAAAAATTCTTCAATAAAATACAGAAGTTGTTCAACGACCGTCAAAACATGATTAAGACGGATAGTTATGATTGGGCCATGGGCGAATTGATGGCTTATGCGACACTCATGATGGAAGGCCACCAGGTGCGATTCAGTGGTCAGGACGTGGAGCGTGGAACGTTCTCACACCGCCACGCGGTGGTAAAAGTGGAGGACAGCGAAGAAGAGTACGTGCCTCTTAATAACATTGGCGCTTCCGAAAAATTTGAAATTTATAACTCCCTGTTGAGTGAGTATGCGGTAATGGGTTTTGAATATGGTTATGCCTACGCCTCTCCAAACACTTTAACGATTTGGGAAGCACAGTTCGGCGACTTTTTTAACGGGGCCCAAATTATCGTGGACCAATATTTATCGTCTTCAGAATATAAATGGCGTCGTATGAATGGCCTTGTATTATTGTTACCACATGGTTATGAAGGTCAGGGGCCCGAACACTCAAGCGCCAGGATGGAGCGCTTTCTGCAAATGTGTGCGGAAAACAATATGCAAATTGTAAATACCACTACGCCAGCGCAGCAATTTCACGTTTTGCGTCGCCAGCTCAAACGAAATTTCCGTAAACCATTAATATGTTTTACACCCAAAAAATTATTGCGTTACCCGAGTTGTGTGAGCACACTAAAAGATTTTACCGAAAGTAATTTCCAGGAAGTGTTGGATGACAATAACGTGAATGCTAAAAAAGTAACCCGTTTGGCCTTTTGTTCGGGTAAAGTGTATTATGATTTGATTGAACGAAGAGACGCCGAAAAATTTGATGATATTGCGTTTATCCGTTTAGAGCAATTATATCCTTTTCCTAAAAAGCAGGTGGATGCTATCCTGGAAAAATACGACAAAGTAAAGGAGTACATTTTTGTGCAGGAAGAACCTGAGAACATGGGACCATTCAGATTTGTAGACAAACATCTTCGCGCCCTTAATTTAAGGTATGTGGGAAGAGACGAAGCCGCCAGCCCGGCAACGGGTTTCGCGAAGAGACACGCGGCTGAAAGTGAAGAAATGATGGTGACACTTTTTTCTAAAGTACTGGTAAAATAATTTAATTAATAATAACGATTTAAAATATGGCAATTGTAGAATTAAAAGTACCGAGTCCCGGTGAGTCTATAACAGAAGTAGTTATTGCACGTTGGGTAAAGAATACAGGCGATGTTGTAGAAAAAGATGAGGTGTTAGCTGAGATAGATTCCGATAAAGCAACGCTTACCTTGAATGCCGAAGAAGCAGGTAAAATAGAAGTGTTAGCTGCTGAGGGTGACACAGTGAAAGTGGGTCAGGTAGTGGTGAAAATTGACACTTCGGTAAAACCCGAAGTGAAGCAAGCCGCGCCAAAGGTGGAAAAGGCGGAAGTGAAAAGTGATGCCAAAGCGGAACCTAAAAAAGATGTCGTTGTCGAAAAATCTGCTGACACAGGCAATAAAACTTATGCGAGCGGCACCCCAAGTCCAGCTGCTGGCAAGATAATGGCAGAAAACAACATTAAACCTGTTCAGTTGAACGGCTCAGGTAAAGATGGGAGGATCACTAAGCAGGACGTATTAGCCGCGCTTTCTAATGGGTTGCCCACTGCGGCAAGTGTAGTTTCTAATTCATGGCAGGGCGGCCGCGACAAGGATAGAGTTAAAATGACATCTCTGCGTAAAACAGTGGCTAAACGACTTGTAGCAGTTAAAAATGAGACGGCAATGCTTACCACGTTTAACGAAGTGGATATGAGCGGAATTTATGCAATACGTGCTAAATACAAGGATAAGTTTAAAGAGGTGTACGGAAGTAATATTGGGTTCATGAGTTTTTTCACTAAAGCGGTTACTGAGGCGCTTTTTCATTTCCCGGCAGTTAATGCGGTTATAGATGGTGAAGAAATCGTTTACAATCGTTACGCGGATATTGGAATAGCAGTAAGCGCACCAAAGGGGCTGATGGTTCCTGTTTTACGAAATGCGGAATTGATGAGCCTGGCGCAAATTGAAGGTGGAATAAAAGAATTGGCGGTAAAGGCGCGGGACGGAAAATTGACCATTCAGGACATGGAGGGCGGCACATTTACCATTACAAATGGAGGCGTTTTTGGCTCCATGATGAGTACCCCTATCATTAACCCACCACAAAGTGCGATACTTGGCATGCACAATGTGGTTGAGCGTCCTATGGCTGTAAATGGACAAGTAGTAATTCGTCCAATGATGTATGTTGCCCTCAGCTATGATCACCGAATTATCGATGGTAAAGAAAGTGTAGGATTTTTGGTCAAAGTGAAGGAAATGTTAGAAAACCCAACGCGTATGATGTTTGGGGGCAAAAACCCTGAAGAGGTGTTACTTGGGCTTTAATTTCGTACAACCGGCCATTTTAACATAATTCAACCGAACTTCCGTTCTTATTTGACAAAAAACGAAACTTTAATCAGGGAAAAAGATATAAGGGGAGTAGATAGGTACAGACACACTATCGTAAGAAAACCCGTGTGTTAGAAGTTGGACGAAACAAACAAATAAGATATTACACTTGTAGAGCAATGAAAAGGATTATATGGGTTGCGTTTTTTTTTCTACCAACATTTCAATTTGTTGCTCAAACCACTTTTTCATGCACTTCCGCAGGTACTACCTGTCCATGCACTTATGGCTCTTCGTTTGCTGAATTTTACGCGGGATATCACAGCGAAAATCAAAGTTATTTTTCTACCACCCCGGTTGGACTATCGCGGAATGACGCTACAATCAATTACACAACAGATAACGGTTGGGGCGCTATTATACCGCCGGCTTCTGGCAGCGCTGCTAATCCCGACACCTACAGTACGCGTTGGTCAGGACGGATCTACCTTGCTGCGGGGACCTACACATTTTGGCTCACCAGCGACGACGGTAGCTATTTCTGGCTAGGAGGCAATGCTTTGGTTGTAAATCCCACTACGGCTACCAGTTTTATCAATAATGGCGGATTGCATTCGCCGTCCACAGTTTCTTCAGTCGGAATTTTTACAACAAATTGCCTACAGGATTTTAAACTCCATTTTGGTGAAAATGGTGGTAATAATCGGTGCGCACTTGAGTATGCCTGCACCTCCTTAGGTATTGCTCGCCAGGCCATCCCCGCTAGTGCCTTTTGTCCCTGTATGTCGATTACCAATTTACCTATCGAGTTGAAAGATTTTTACGGTACTGCGAATAAAGATAATGTGGTTCTCCGCTGGAGTACTGCAAGTGAGAAGGACAATCTTCGTTTTAACGTGTACAAATCGGGAGATGGTATCTCATGGGTAGAGCTTGGGTCGCAGGATGGCCTTGGATCTACAGCAAAAGGGAAGAACTATAGCATCTTGGATAATAGTCCTTTACAGGGAATTAACTATTACTACCTATCACAAACGGATATGGATGGAACTGTTGAAAAATTTGATGTAATTACAGTTGACTTTAACAATACAGCTGTTTATCTCAAATTGTATCCCAACCCGTTTAATGAGAAATTCATAGTTAGTTCAACCACGGAGTGGCAATATACGGATGTGGTTTCAATCTTTAACGCCCTTGGATTACCGGTTAATGTTCCTGTCAATAAAATCAATAAATATAATCTCGAACTTAATACAACAGGAATCCCCAAAGGAAACTATATTATTAAAATCCAATCGGCCTATCAGGTGATTGTGAAAAAGATGGTTAAGGAGTAACTATTACAAAAGTTAAAGGGATATCTATCGTTTACAAATTGACGCTGGTTTAGTTGTCTTCTTCATTATTCTCTTTCTTTTCTTCTTCATTACCATAAGCGCCAAGTTGTTTAAGTTTTGTTAGAAAGAGCTCTTTCTTTTTTGCGGTAGTGGCGTCAAAGTGATAAGACGGGCCTTTTTCCACATCCATTTTTTTACTTTTACTTTTCAGTTCTTTTATCTCTGTATTGAACGCTTCGTTGCTACTCACAGCGAGCATATTGCCTTTGTAAAAAGTAAAGTAATACCATGTATTACCATCGGCTTCTAGGTAAATGTCTAAAATATCATTCCCCCGTTTTTTCTCAATTTTTATAACACCATTCATGTACCTGAAAATTTCATTTTTCTGAATGTTGCCAAGACCAAGCATTCCCTCAGAGATATAGGCCTTCGCTCTTTTGTTATACGTCATTTTTATATCATTAAACACCAGATTTTTTTCAAGTTCATCGGGAAATTTTTTGTAATTGCCATACAGGTTCAGTTCTGAAAGGGCCCTGTCGCCACGCTCTTTGCCAAGCAACTCGATGGTTCCGTGATTAAACAAATCGCCTTCGAAAGGCGTAGGGTTTAAACTACCCAGATACAGTTCAAAATCTTTGGCCATTTTTTTTATCGCACTGCTTTCAAAAAAGAAGTCCACAATTAACATCAGGTTAAAACGAATGCTGTCGTTAACGGCATTATAGGCCGAATTACCAATTGCCGTGAGTTTTATTTGACCAAGATCGCTGCTGAGGTTGTATCGTCCCTCCGAGGTCATCAGGCAGTTTGACGTATTTAAACTAACATAGTTGCCAGGTAGACTCATTTCGGCGAGTTTTTCTTTATTTGAAATTTCGTATTGTTGGTTTTCCCGGTCGTAAGTGAGGAATCCATCAGCTTCAATAACTTCTTTGGCGCTCCGCCCACCCTGTAATGACAGGAAGGAGGGATATACCATGTTGGTATCCTGGCTGAAGAATAACCCGGTTCCTACCGGTGCGCCATTCATGTCGAGGGCTTTTTGAGGGATTGGGATCTGAATATCCTTTGGATTTATTTCTCCTGTGAATTTCAGGTAGGATTTACCAATTTTATTACAATTGTGTACAATTTTGGTACCACCGTTAAAGGTCAAAAACTGCTGTGTGGCTTGCAGATAAACCGTGCCAGCAAAACTAAAAAAGTCGTTAAATTTAAAATTGTCTTTCTCAGGAATGTAACCCTCTGATATGGTTTGTCCGGACGTGTCGGGTTTTATAGTTTTAAAGGTGATGAGGTAAGGTTTGTCATTCTCATCCAGGTATTGGTATTCACCCGAGGCTAGATAATCCCGTCGGCCAAAAATATTAGCGGTGGTGTTCCTGATATTATGGAACTTTGTTACAGTGTTAGCCAAAATGGAAGATTCCTTCAATGTGTCCATCACCGCATTTTTGAAAATACGGACGTCACCATTTTTAGGGAAAACTCTGGCATCCGCTACGTTAATATAAGGTACATTTTTACAGGAAATGATGTATTTTCTTAAATTATATTTAGCGGCAGGTGCAAAAAACCTCAGGGAGTCCTGTTTGGGGTGAGTGCTGATAAATTCTGGACCCTCCAAGTCAAGGCCCTGCTCGGCTGCCTCAGCATCCATTTTTTTATTTTCATCTCCCAGTTCTATTTCTTCGGCATCCATAAACCATTTAAAACGGTCCATGAAAGCGATGTATTGGTTCTTATCAAATTTTACATAAGACCCAGAACCGTTAGTGATAAATTCCCCAACCCTTGCGTCAAAATCTATCTTCGCATTCACATTCACAGTACTGAACGTGAACCCCTCCTCTTCAAAAGCTTTTAAATGGAAATTAGCAGTGTCACTAAAAAACCGTCGTTTTACAAACAGAATTTTTGACGAGCTTAGGTCAGCTTTGTCAAATTCAACTTTTCCGTTACCAACCAGTTCTTTGTAATTAAGGTCGAAACGGCCCTTAAATTGAACTTTTTCCTTGTAAATGGTGAAAGGTTTTTTTAGGTCAAAGGCTTGTAATAAGTCTTCATAAGGCATGAAGTGCAAACGTACCGTATCTCCATGAGCCGTTGGGAATTCCGGATTATCGCTTTCGGTGACGTCAAAATCGTTGGCATTTCCATTCGCGCTATCTGGAAAGAAAATGAGATCGGGAACTTTTGAAATACTGGCACTGAATTTAAAATCGCCTCCACCTCTCAACCCTTTGTTGCTAAGTCGGATCTCCTGGTCGAACACCCCTTTACCTCCATAAATGGGATAACCACCGGGAGGCGTTTGGCGAATGAATCCAAATGAATAATCTTTTTGAAGGGTAAGTGTTTCTTTGAAGTCAGGGAAGATACCCGCTGATGCAAAGGTTCCCTCGAAACGAAGGCCTTCGTTTCGGAAGTTATCCAAACTGTCTATACTGAAAGGGTCCAGTTTAAAATAAAATTTGTCGCGGTTGTACACACCTTTAAATGTTTGTCGTTTGTCATAAAAGGTATAACTTTCTTTAAAACTCTTAAAACTTGGAAAAGTCGGAGCTCGTCCCCAACCGCTTTTATTCTTGGGAGCATCAATGCTTAACTCACCGTTCACATTTTCAATCAATGATTGTACTTTTCGGTAGGGAATGTTACCATTCACATCGGGCTCAAACGATTCCACAAATATTTTAATGGAGTCGATGGTTTTCATTTGAACTTTGAAAGTTTCATAGTCAAAAACGAAATCTTTTCCTATAAATTCAAATTTGCCCGAGGCAAGTGTTCCGCTGAAATCCATCCGCCGGTTTTTTTTGAGCGTTATTTCGCCGCCCCTTGGAAACATGAATACTTTTTGTGTATCACTTAGCAATACTTGTTTAATACCATGCACCATTATATCATAATTCAATAAGTTCATGGTGGCGTTATCTTTACCAGGCGTTACCGAATGCAGGGTAATAATATCGTAATCGTGTTTATGTTTTAAATTTTCAGCATAGTCAAACAGGCGCTGGCGAACGGTGATCATGTCACTCTCAGGATTGAAATAAATGAGGCCCGAGATGGCCATTTTGAAAATGATCGGACGCAGATCATTAGCCAGGTACTTAAGATATTTAGCAAAATCAACAACTGAAAATGTAGGGGTCTTGTCCTGAGAATAGTAGTATTCAATCATTTTGGAAATTGGGCTGACCGTTTCCCCACCCTTAATGGACTCTGCCTTTTCGCGGGTATAAAAATCAGCCGATTCAAAAAAGGCTTCCCCCTGAAAATTATTTGGTAAAAAATTAAAAGCCAAAACGGGTTCATCAATTTGCCAAATGATTTGTTCGAAAGACATGTCGTACTTGTGGAAGGAGTTTAAGAAAGGCGTTTTTTGTAATCCATCGTCGCCACGCAGAATGGTCACAATCCTTTTATCCACCTGATAGGTAAAGCTAAGACCCGGATGATAGATGGAGTCTTTTTCTAAAAAGAATTTTATAACGCCCGGGTTAGCAACAATTTTATCTTTACTCATGCCAAAAGCCCTGGCGCTGATTTCAAGAAATTTTATATTGTCCCTTTTAAAAATGATCCTTGCCGGGTTTGCCGCACTTCCTGAGCCGACAAACTTCGGTCCGCGCATACCAAAACCACCATCATAATCAATATCAGGGTAAATATCCTTTACCAACAAGCGTTTGCTGTATGAATCGAAGCGGGGATAGGTCTTTTCCCCATTTTCAGTCATAATTCTGTCGGTCACTCTGCCAAGTTGCTCTTTATCAAAAAACTGTTTCCCGACAAATGTGGCACTGTCAGCTGCGTAATTTCCGGTTTTACAATCAATCGTGTAACGTTTCAAGCTGGCGAATACCGAATTGTCGAGTCCACAGCGCTCCCAGCTCACCCGCCCGCCCTTACCGACGAATCTGCCGCTGGTGGGGTAGAAGGTACCATTGGTTTCTTCCACAGCAATGCTATCGCCACGGGGATTTACGCCAACAAGTGTAATATTTTCGAAAGTTACTTTGGGAATACTGTCATATTCAAATTTAAAATTGGCCTCCACACTATAGTAGGCATAGGCCGGGGTTTTATAAAACACATTGTTTTTAAAGATGTTTTCACTCATGTCAAAAAAGTCCTGAACACCCCTTACCGACTTACCTTTAAGAATTTTATCCACACACATCTGCCAGTTTTCAAAATTTTCCGGATTGTGTTTTGTAGTGATGGAATTAACGAGAGAATTGAAATAACCATAAAAATACGGGAATGGTTTCATGCGTTTGGTCAGCATGGCATTGGCAGTAGTAATGGATACCTCCTTGTAATAACCGGCAATAATATTTTCGCTCCAGAGTTTTTCAAAATTCCGAACGTAAGCCTGTGCCTGCTCTTTGTTTACAGAGTTTTCAATAATATACTGGCCAAGATCCCTTGTAAACTTATTGGTGTCGTTGGCAAACTGCGTTATTTTTTGGGCATTTATTTGAACCGCAAGTAAAAGCAGTGACACGAATAATAGGGGCTTTATGAATTTTGAATGCATGTGGAGGGATATTCACCAAATATAAAAAATCAATAGTATTTTTAATAGAAAAAGCGGGTTTAATTTAGGATTTATTGGTAAAGCTAAAAATCGGTATTAATGCCCAACATCGGCCTTATAAGGGATTTGCAATCCACTGGGGGATTTAGCGGCTTAGATAATTTGTTTATTAAAAAATAGAGAACAAACCTGTAAAATCAATATCTTTACGCCTTTAATTTTAGTATGGCAAACATTAAATATTCGGAACAGCTTGCTGATGTAGAAGCGGCAAAAAATCTTGGCCTTTTACCGGAAGAGTTTGAGAAAATAAAATCCATTTTGGGACGTACACCCAATTTTACAGAGGTTTCTATTTTTTCAGTGATGTGGAGTGAACACTGCTCCTATAAAAACTCTATTACCTGGCTAAAAACCTTGCCTAAGGAAGGTCCGCACATGCTAGCCAAAGCAGGAGAAGAGAACGCCGGCCTGGTAGATATTGGTGATGGGCTGGCTTGTTGTTTCAAAATAGAATCACACAATCACCCCAGTGCGTTGGAGCCTTATCAGGGCGCAGCAACCGGGGTTGGCGGCATTAACCGCGATATTTTCACCATGGGCGCACGCCCGGTGGCACAATTAAATTCTTTACGTTTTGGGGACATTAATTCTCCCAAAACTCAATGGCTGATAAAAGGTGTTGTAAAGGGCATTGGAGATTACGGCAATGCTTTTGGGATTCCGACTGTTGGTGGTGAAGTGTTTTTTGATGATTGTTACAATGTGAATCCATTGGTAAATGCCATGAGTGTGGGTATTGTAAAACATGGGGAAACTGTGAGTGCCACGTCTTATGGGGTCGGTAATCCAGTTTTTATAGTTGGGTCATCTACCGGTAAAGATGGAATTGCGGGGGCGGCTTTCGCCAGTAAAGACCTCACGGAAGAATCCGCGAAGGATCTTCCGTCGGTGCAGGTGGGCGATCCATTTCAGGAAAAATTATTGCTGGAGGCCACTCTGGAAGTTATTAAAACAGGTGCTGTTGTTGGTATGCAGGATATGGGTGCTGCCGGAATCACCTGTTCTACGTCAGAAATGAGTGCTAAGGGCGAGCACGGTATGAACATCTGGTTGCACAAAGTTCCTACCCGCCAGGCGGGAATGCACCCCTTTGAAATTTTATTATCGGAGTCGCAGGAGCGTATGCTAGTGGTGGTTGAAAAGGGCAAAGAAGACCTTGTTAAAAAAGTATTTGATAAATGGGATCTGAACTGTGAACAAATTGGGGAGGTAACCGCAGGTAACCGTTTACACTATTACATGAATGAAGAACTGGTGGCAGATGTGCCGGCCGATGTTTTGGTACTGGGCGGTGGCGCACCTGTTTATAAACGCGATTATAAGGAACCCGCTTATTACGCGGAATCTAAAAAGTTTAATATTGCTTCGGTAAACGAGCCCGACGACTTGAAACCCATCATGCAACACCTGGCCAAACATCCCAATCTTGCCAGCAAACGTTGGGTGTACAATCAATACGATAGTATGGTTGGCACGGTGAATATGAGTACCAACGCGCCAAGTGATGCTGCGATTGTAAACATTAAGGGAAGTAAAAAAGCATTGGCCATGACCGTTGATTGCAATGCGCGTTACGTTAATGCTGATCCCGAAACTGGCTGCGCCATTGCCGTAAGTGAGGCCGCTCGTAACATTGTGTGCAGCGGTGGCGTACCCAGCGCGGTGACCAACTGTTTAAATTTTGGGAATCCATACAACCCGGAAGTTTACTGGCAGTTCGTTGGTTCCATTAAGGGAATGAGCAAAGCTTGTTTAAAATTTCAAACCCCTGTAACCGGCGGAAACGTCAGTTTCTACAACCAATCGAGTTATGAAGGACCTGTATTCCCGACCCCTACCATTGGTATGATTGGCATTGTGGAAGACAAATCAAATCAAACCACACTTGATTTTAAAAATGAAGGGGATCTTATTTACCTGATCGGCGAGAATAAAAATGATATTTCGTCTTCAGAATATTTATATAGTTTTCATAAAGTAAAAAACACACCGGCTCCTTATTTCGATCTGGATACTGAATATAAAGTGCAGCGAGCCGTCGCTTCGGTTATTAAAAACAAATTAGTTAAATCGGCGCACGATGTGAGTGATGGGGGCTTGTTCATGACCCTCCTTGAAAGCGCTATGGTTAAAGGACATGGATTTGAAATCTTCTCAGACGCTTCTCTGCGTAAAGATGCATTCTTGTTTGGTGAAGCACAAAGCCGGGTGGTACTGAGTGTGTCTGAGGCAAGCGCTGCTGGTCTGGAGACCGAACTTAAAAAACAGGACGTTGCATTTACAAAACTAGGAACTGTTACGGGAAATTCCGTTGTGGTGGACGGCACCAATTATGGTTTGGTGAACGACTACAAACAATCTTTTGAGACCAGTATAGAAAGTTATTTGAGTTAGAATATTTTTCAAAGCCGTTGGATTTCCAGGCGGTATGAATCATTAGATTGAAAAAGTTTTTTTATTTCTTATGCTTAAGCATTAGAATTGGATAAACCCCGACAATAAAGGTCAGGAGAGAGCAATTTGTTCCTGCAAATTTGGAGCAGACGTCGGGGAATAAAAAAGCGTCCAGTATATACGTGGATGCATTGTTAAAGCTACCGCGATGGTTTACTGCCACTGACAAGGTGGGTAAAAATTGCTGTGACTAGCAATTGGTTTCATATAAGAGTAATTCACGCGCTTCTTTTAATGATTAAACGCCATCATTAGACTTTAATTTTTGAATACGTCAACAAGCAGAAACTAGATAAAAATTTGTAACATAAAACATGAAAGATTTAGAAATCCTCAAATACCCGATCGGAAAATATGTCCCTACGACAATTATCACGAGCGAAGACATCCAATCGTGGATAGAGGATTTATCGAACCTGCCTGCATTGATTGAAACATCTACGAGAAACTTAGCTGAGGCTCAGTTGGAAACCCCTTATCGTCCGGATGGCTGGACGGTTAGACAGGTGGTGCATCACCTGGCAGACAGCCATGTAAATGCTTATACACGTTTCCGCCTGGCAATGACGGAGGATAACCCTTCCATAAGGCCCTACATGGAGGAGCGTTGGGCACAACTGCCTGATGCCAAGGATGGGGACATACAACTTTCTATTGCCATTTTAAAAGCCATTCATCAACGATTAGTTGTATTCTTAAAAACCCTGAAGCCGGAGGATTATAACAGACGTTATTTCCATCCGGAGGTTCAAAAAGAATTTACGCTTGGTTTTTTGTTAGGGAATTACGCCTGGCATGGCAAACACCATTTGGCGCATATCTTATCGGCATTGAAATAAAAGTTAAGGAATGTGTCGTTGTTCTAAACGACTTGTAATTCCGGCTTGTTAACCACGTTTTCCAATACCTCCACAATTTCAGAGAGGTTCCCCAGTGTTACCAGCTTGGTGCGTGTTTCTTTAAAATTTGGAATACCTTTAAAATAGTTGGCATAGTGATTACGCATTTCTAGCAAACCCAATTTTTCGCCTTTCCATTCTACTGATTTTAAAACGTGCGTTTTACAAACCTCCACGCGGTTGGCAATGGTTGGCGCAGGAAGATGTTCTCCCGTTTTAAAAAAGTGCTTTATCTCGTTAAAGATCCACGGATAACCAATTGCCGCACGGCCAATCATAATGCCATCTATGCCATACGTATTTTTATATTCAAGCGCTTTCTCCGGGCTATCAATATCTCCATTACCAAAAATGGGAATTTTGATACGTGGATTATTTTTCACTTCAGCAATGTGCTTCCAGTTTGCCGACCCTTTATACATTTGCGCGCGGGTACGGCCGTGTATGGTTAACGCTTTTATGCCCACGTCTTGTAAGCGTTCGGCTACTTCCATAATGTTAATACTAGCGTCGTCCCAGCCAAGGCGTGTTTTAACGGTAACCGGTAAATTTGTACTATTGATCACAGCTTTGGTTAACCGCACCATCAGATCAACGTCTTTTAGCACACCTGCACCCGCACCTTTACACACTACTTTTTTAACGGGACATCCAAAATTGATATCTAATAAATCAGGGTTCGTAGCATCTACAATTTTCGCGGAAAGCGCCATGGCTTCTTCATCTCCACCAAAAATTTGAATACCGATTGGTCGCTCGTAGTCAAAAATATCTAATTTTTTACGACTCTTAATGGCATCCCTTATCAACCCTTCGCTACTGATAAATTCAGTATACATCAGGTCGGCTCCGTATTGTTTGCAAACATATCGGAAGGGCGGATCACTCACGTCTTCCATGGGTGCCAGTAAGAGCGGAAATTCAGGAAGTTCAATTTTGTCGCTAATTTTTATCACGGCACAAAGGTAGTTAAAAGGCCGGAAATACTGAAATCAGCGGGTGGATTGGTAATAGATGTCCCGAAGATGGGATTCCATTCCCGGTCTAAGTAAATTAATCCGGCCAAGAGTAATGGCGATCGAAATGGTTTGGTTGTCGTAATGGGGTTTGTCGTAGGCCTTAAAGTCTTTTGGCACAAAAGGAAGTTCGAAATTTACTTTCACATTGTCGTATTTATAGTTGGCGGTGGACCCCTGTATCAGACTGTTTTCGGTGGGATATACGGTTAACTCAATAACTTGTTCTTTCCAAATTTCGTTATAAAAAATTTTACCATTCAATTTTATGGTTTTTACATTTTGGTTGCTGAGTACAGGAAAATCTTCTTTGTTTAACATAGCTTTGTAATACAACAATGAGTCAGTAAGACCACTGATCCAGTTGTCGGTGGTATCACCGCCAGATCTGAAGTGACTGAAATCCACTTTTAAGCTCAATTCATTTTTAGTTTCGTCGTAAAAAAGATACGAACCACGGTTAATGGTGACGCAGTTCTTTTGATTTAGGCACGATTCAATGGAAGTGTTTGATGACAATATATCCTGGGCGGAAGTTGTTAGGCAAACAAAAACAAAAAAGACGGTCAGGTAATAGTTCATGATTTGTGAAATAAATTCAAAGGTTCAGTTTTTTAAACGTTTAGCAGACCATGCGTCAGCCCTTCACCCCTGATCAATTCAGTAAACTTGGGGCGGTATGGGTATCGCGCGTAGCTGCAGTTGAAGGGGAGATCACTCACGTGTTCCTGGAGAGTGAAAAGGAATGGAAAGTTAAGGGCCTGAATATCAGCGGTTGTTGTCAGATAGCAAAGATACAGGATTATTTTGAAATCAGTTAGTTTAACCTTAGAGTGATATGCGGTAATCGGGCATTCTTAACCACAAATTTTTGGGTGTTTCGCCCAGAGTGGTGCAGTCGGAGGAATTTTTATTCCTAAGTACAATGTCGTTGAAGTGATCAGTGTTGGCTAAATTTTTTATGAATTTCGTTTGAGAATGGCGGATGTAAGATTTATGAGCATCAGAAATTTTCAAACAAAATAATTTACCGATGTTACACCCTTACGCCAATAATTGTAACATCATCAACCTGTTCTGCGGCGCCGATCCAATTAACGAAAGTGGTTCGAAGAATTTGATGTTGTTCCGCGGTCGGTTTATGAGCGATGGTAATAAGTACTTTCTTCAAGTGTTTATACATGAATTTTTTGCCCTTTGGTCCACCGAATTGATCTGAAAAACCATCGGTAAGGGTATAGATCATGTCTCCTTTTTGCAAATCGACTTCGCGTTGTGTAAACGAAACATCATCGCGTTCGTGTTTACCCACTGGCATTTTATTCGAGGGTAAATCGAAGAGTTCTCTTTCGTCCGATGTTTCTATATTTTCAGAATTAACTTTGTTACGGACGATCCAAATATTATTGTTGGCCGCGGAGTAGGTCAATTTCGTTTTTGCGGCGTTGAAAGTAATGAAACTACAGTCCATACCATCTTTTCCGCCTTCGGCACTGCCATCTTTTTTTAAGCGATCGATGATGGTATTGCGAGTATGATTTAAAATTTCGGCAGGTTCAGTTAAGCCTTGCTCCACCGCTTTTTCAACAGAAGTAATGTTTAACAAACTCATGATGGCACCAGGTACCCCGTGTCCTGTACTATCAGCGGTGAGTAAAGCAAAGGCGTTGTTATTTAATGGCTGTGCCCAGTAGAAATCACCGCTCACTACATCTTTAGCCTGGAAAAAGACGAAGTAGTCTTTGAGATGTTCGTCTAAGACCGATTTTGAAGCTAAAAAACTTCTCTGAATGCGTTCGGCATAATTAATACTATCTGTAATTTCGCGGTGTTTTTCTTCCACCAAAGATTTTTGTCTTTCAATTATCTCATTTTTTACGGTCAGTTCGTAGTTAATTTTTTGGTATTGTTTAAGTCCCCGGAAAATGAAGAACGCTAATCCGACTGCTATCAGCAGGCCAATGCTGATGGAGTAAATGAGCGTATTTTTATTTTCGTTTGTCTTTGCGTTGAGTCGATCTCGACGTATTTGCTCAGCGAGCGCTTGTTTTTTTTGTGTTTCTAAATCAAAAAGAAACTTTTCACGAGCTGCAATTTTTTTGATGGCTTCACCATTCAAAATTGTTTTAAGACGAATGTATTCTGAGAAATGTAAATAAGCTGAAGCATAATCATGATTGAGAGAATCGATTTTGTAAACGAGTGTTTCAGTTTCTAGTATTTCTTCCATACTACCAAATACTTTTATATCGACCAAAGCTCTATCAGAGTAAAAATTTGCAGTGGCGTAATTTTTTAAACCCATATAATCTCTGGCAAGCGCGCTACAGGCTAGCCAATCGGCCACCTCGTTGCCTTTTAGACGTTTGGCTATGTCGTAATTTTTGAGATGTTGTTCGATGGCTTTTTCATAGTGTCCCATTTCTTCTTCAAGAGAGCCCATGGCAATCATAAGATAGAATTTGATGCGATTATCGTTTTCTATTTCCGCCAGCCGGTAACCGGTTTTATATGCCTCTGAAGACTTTTCGAAATTTCGCTTAGCTTGGAGCGCCTCGCCAAGTTTAAGGTAAATTTCCGGAATCGGATGATGATCGTTGTTAGCAGTATATTTTCTAATTGCCTTCAAGTAGTAGATCGTCGCTTTTTCATAATCTTTTAGACGCGAATAAAAGAGCCCCGTTTCGAAATAACTTTTAGAGATGCGTTTCGCGTCTCCGATTTTATTTTCGAGACGGATGCTACGTTCGAGATAATCAAATGCTAAAAGGGTATCACCCTGATCGGCCAGGAGACTCGCTATCTGATTCAAAAAGGTGGCGCTTCCTCTGTCATAGTGTGCTTTTTCCCATGTGTCGAGTCCTTTGCGCAGCACTTCCAATTGTTTAATAGCATTGCCATTTCTGGAATAATAATCTGCGATAAATAAATATGAAATAGTAATATGCGGGGTGTCTCTCGAGGCTTGATAAGTTTTTTGTAGGAGTTTAAGAAAGGCTAATTCCTTTAGAGCATCTTTATCAATTCGCTCGTGATTAATAGCCATGTACCGATAGGCTTCGGCTTTGTAATGCGAAAACGCAAGTTTTTCTGCTGGTGTTTTAGCTTGTGTGAGTAGCTTATTGGCTATGGGTAGAGCGGTGTCGGCGAAATGTATGTTGTCGATATCACACAGGTATAAGTAATATTTAACGCGAAGGGAATCGTGTGATGCTAGTCGAATTAAGCGATGCAATGAGTCAGTTTGTTGCTGGTAGCTTGAATAAGCGGATCGAGTAGCGAATAGAAAAATGGAAAATACTAGGACACTGGTTGGTTTCATATAGTGCGGTTTTGCGTCAGGCGTTCAAATATACGCAAAGAGAAGGTGAAATTTGTGGATTGATTTTTGAGAAGTCAAATCGAGTGGGGAGGCTAAATGGGAATTTGTTTGCGATCTCACTGCAAAGTAGAACGGGTCGTTTCATCATTTAGCGCAATGGGGTTAAAAAAGTTGACCATACGCTCGCAAAGAGTCGAATAGACCCTGAAGAAGTCAAAACTTTTTATTACCGAAAATGCAGCGGGTGTAAGGAAAGTGTTGAGGTTGCGTGTTTTGCGTCCTTTGTTAGATTTTTTTTCTATTCAATCCCATAGCTTTCAACATAAAGTTCGGCAATGGTTTTTCCATCGGACGTTTGGTCAGATCTAAATACCAGCCCCATTTTTTCATGATGGGAATTTTTTTGGTTTCAACGAATTCTATTAGCGTTCCATCGGGATCTTCAATATAGGTAAAGTGACCGGCGGCTTCGCCCATTTCAAACCCAGCTCCACCGTCAACGGTAAATGGATGGCCCGCAGATTCGCATTTAGTCTTTAAAGCCGCCATGTTTTTGATATCGAAGCACAGGTGGATAAAACCAAGATCACCCCAAAAACGGTTTTCGAAAATTTTACGAGGGGTATAATTTTTTGCTTCCACCAATTCAATGTAACTGTTGCCAAAAAGTTTCGAAAAGGGGCCTACGCGCTGTTTACTGTGTGTGAGTATGGCTCGTTTTGACAATGCACTTCCGCCCGGTAAAACAGAAAGATCTTTAAAAGAATCTTCTCCTTTATATAACAGCTTATCGTACCCAAGAATGTCCGAATAAAACTGCATGGATTTTTCGAGGTCGCTCACCCCAATAACAATGCCAATCGGCCCACCGGTTTCCCGCATCCCCCTGCCAAACCAAGCATCATCCTCAATGATTTCAAACAAATTTCCATACGGGTCTTCCAGAAAAAAGTGTTGCTTGCCAGTTGGATTTTTTGAAATTTCGCCCAGTAATTTCACGTTTTTCGATTTCAGGAAATGGAAAGACGCGGTAATATTTTCCGTTTTTATTTTTGCGCAAAACAGCCCAAGGTCACCCAGTTGAGGCTTAAAAGCCGGAGCCTGCGGGATACGGCTGGTGTATTGCCAGATCTCAAACCCACCACCGCCTTTCATATTAATGGCTAAAATAGCATGACGTTTATGCGGTTTACCGCCTGTGTAGGGTAGCATTAAATTGGCCTCAGCGGCTTCCTCAAAAATGGGAATATCCATTCCGAAGTGAGCGTTGTACCATTTAAACCCTTCGTGTACATCGGCTACTCCAATACCAACCTGTTGTATCCCTGAAATTATATATGAATCCATAATACACAAATATTGGGATTTTTTTAAGCCCGGCAAAATGAAAAATCAGAGCTTATTTAAAAATAATTTTTTGAATGAACCTGGTAGTACCAGAAGTAACTTTTACGAGGTAACTGCCGGCACCGGTTTTATTCTGCCAATCAACAATAAGCACTTCTCTGTTTTTAACAGCATCAAAGGATTTTGAGTACAGTGACTTTCCTTCCAGATCTTCAATGGTTACTTCCGCGCTGTTCAATAAAAATATTTTTGATCGAATGTTAAGGAGTCCTTCGCTCGGGTTTGGATAAATACTAATTTTAGTATCATCTGTCAGGTACTCAATAGACACAAAGGGGGAATAGGATACCGTTTTATTCATATCTGTTTGTCTAAGCCGATAGTAAGAAAGGCCTTCATAAGGATGTTTATCAACCGAGGCATAGGTTTTAAGTGTACTGTTGTTTCCAGCTCCCTTATGTATTTCCACGGTTTCAAAATTTACACCATCAATTGTTTTTTCAACTGTAAAATAAGCGTTATTTCGCTCAGACGCGGTGCGCCACGTAAGATCTACCTTGCTTCCGTTTACCTTTGCGTCAAAATTCACCAACTCTATTGGTAACGTACTCACGATGTAGTTTTTTGTGCCAATGGTATAATAACCATCGTTGTTTAAAGTTATACCATTAAAGAGAATGCGGTCGCCTGATATTGCGCTCGCGGTTGTCATTTCTGTCCAATTACCAGTAAGCCCTGAACGGTAAAGCAACACATAATTATTAGCGGTAGTGGGTCCGGCAAAGGGTGCGCCTCCGTCACTCATGTCAAACTCAATGTCAGTGTTTAATGCAGTGGAACTATTGGTTACGTCCAGATACCAGATCCTCAGCCAGCGCGCGTTATTAGTACCAGTCATGCCGCCTACATCGGTGGTGGTTTGCGAATTAACCATTACCGCATGTCCTGCCAGTATGTAATCACCAGCATTAAACCCACTATTAACAGCAATTCCCAGACCACCTGAAACAGATGGGGAAAAAGAGGGGTTGCTTCCGGTACTTTCCATACCCACACCGGCCACCTCAAAATCATAGTGGCCTTGTAAAGCGTCGTCTCCATTGTATTTATCATTGGCGGAAAGGGCAATATCGTATTTGGCTGACAAGTAATTGTTAACGATAATTCGCTGAGCCGGGACTAACGCTTCTCGGTAAATAATGACTTCGGCGATATACCCGCCATAAGGCCTCGGATCAGTGGCATCCGTTGTCCCCAATATAAGGGGTGACGCATTATCAGGCACAAAGCTGGCAGTTTCTGTGGCTGTTTTATCTAGCGTTTCTTCAGAATAAACGGCCACGCGTGAAGAGGTAGCAAGAGAACCATCATAAATGATGTCTAAAATATAATTGGTGTTGTTTGACAGAGTGGCATTGGTAAAGAAACGGTTGTCGGTTGTTTGAATATCTATTGCCAGTTTGTTACCGGTATAGTAAAAGAGCATAAACGACTGGTCAACAGATACGGTGGTTCTTTTCGAAACGATCACCCGCGCGTTTCCATCCAGGCTTTGCGGCCGTGTTACTGTAAAAAAGGAATAACCTGCCGTATTATCCAGAATAGGGGAATCAGGGCCAATCATTTTATCATTGGTGGTTGTTACATTGTCAAACTGTACGGCCGGGAACCCATTAATAACGTTGGTGGCAAAAGATGGTTGCTGGGAGGATACAGTTTGAGTTACATTGATACCATTTCCTGACTGGTCATTCCAAGCCGAAATAGCAGCGCCATTTACACTACTTGAAGTTCCGGCATCCGCTTTGATCCAAAAAACATTGATGGAAGACGTGCCAATACCTGCTGGTCCGGTTTGAGAAAGTGAAACCAGGTAAGCGGCGGAGAGCAAACAAATAAAAAGCCTTTTCATGGAACCATAAAGATAATGAAATAATAGCCGGAAAAAGTAATTAAAACCTTTCAAAAACGAATCACCGCTGTTTTATGGAATCATTAAGTTGTGTGGACAATCGATTCCAAACGGAGGGGCATTTTAGTTCCGGCGATTTGTAATGAAAATAATTGGCGCAGCACCGTTCTGGTAAATAAACAGGCTAACACCCTTGCTTTTTGCAGTAATGCTTCCGGGCAGAACAACCAGAAGTGTTAACATTCAACAAACAATTTACTTTTCAGGTCTTAAAATAAAAGGCGGCCGACAAAAATTGAATTTATTTTTTACTTTTGCTGCTCAACCTTAAATCATCGATATGTACGGGCAGTTAAAACAACAATTACAAGCCACTTTAAGTGAAATAGAAAGCAACGGACTGTTTAAACGGGAACGGGTGATTACTACTCCCATGGACGCCGTAGTAAAAGTAAACGGTAAAGATGTTATTATTTTTTGTGCCAATAATTACCTCGGCCTTTCATCGCACCCAAAAGTGATAGAAGGAGCAAAAAAGGCGCTTGATTCGCACGGGTACGGGATGAGCAGTGTCCGCTTTATTTGTGGTACGCAGGACATTCACAAAACACTCGAGAAAAAGATTTCAGGCTTTCTCGGCACCGAAGATACGATCCTCTATGCAGCTGCCTTTGACGCAAATGGCGGTGTATTTGAACCATTGTTTGATGAACAGGACGCCATTATCAGTGATGAACTAAATCATGCCAGCATCATTGATGGGGTACGTTTATGCAAGGCACAACGTTACCGCTATAAAAATTGTGATATGGCCGATCTGGAAGAACAATTGATAAAATCACAGGCGCAACGCCACCGGATAATTGTTACTGATGGCGTGTTCAGCATGGATGGTTTTGTAGCGCCACTTGACAAAATTTGCGCCCTGGCCGAAAAATACAATGCCCTGGTGATGGTGGATGAAAGCCATGCTACTGGTTTTATTGGTAAAACAGGTCGCGGTAGCATCGAACAGAATAATGTAATGGGAAAAATAGACATTGTAACCGGAACCTTAGGCAAGGCGCTGGGTGGGGCAATGGGCGGTTTTACCAGTGGTCGTAAAGAGATTATCGAAATGTTACGCCAACGTTCACGTCCTTATTTATTTAGCAACTCTTTGGCCCCACACATAGTTGGCGCCAGCATCGCCGTATTTGATCTACTCAGCGGAACCACCGAGCTAAGAGATAAGCTGGAGTGGAATGTAAATTATTTTAAAAAGGGAATTAAAGCGGCCGGCTTCGACATTCGTGAAGGGGACAGTGCCATTGTTCCGGTTATGTTATACGACGCTAAACTCTCGCAAACCTTTGCCGATAAATTATTGCAGGAAGGTATTTACGTGATTGGGTTTTTCTTTCCCGTGGTTCCAAAAGACAAAGCCAGGATTCGTGTGCAATTGAGCGCCGCGCACGAACAAGAACACTTAGATAAAGCCATCGCGGCTTTCGCCAAAATTGGAAAAGAGTTAGGAGTTATTAAATAAACAGTTTGAATGCAGCCGTCGGTTGTAACTCAATAAAAGTGGACAACCTTGTACAGTTAGTTAAAGATTTTATATATTTAAATTATGATAGAAAATATCAAAGTAGTTATGAAAAATAGAATGACCCTTATCCAAAAAAAGGCAACACATCTTTTAGTCGTTATGATCGTTTACGCGTTTCCGGGTTTTGCTCAGGACACCCTGCACTTAAACTACCATCATACACAAATGAAAATGCATGACTCAACAGATGCAAAGATCAATAAGTGGATTAAATCGCTTAATGGCCGCCATACGGATGTGAGTGTAGTAGCTTATTACCATCAGGCTGATTTTAAAAAATACGCGCAAGAGCGGGTGGATGAATATTTTCTTGTGTTGAATCGTAAAGGGAGAGAGTTGTTTACCATAGGAACAATAACCACCAAAAAAGGAAAAGATTATCAAAGGACGATGGTGGATATTATTTATAAACCCAGTTTAGATACAGCGGCCCTGAGGGTACAGGCTGAAATCGCGAAAAAAGAAAAAGAAGCGGCTGAAAAATTAAAGAAAGAAGAAGAACAAAAACGCGAGGTGGAAAAAGCGCAACAAAAAGCGGAAAAAGAAAAACTTGAAAGAGAAAAAGAAGCCGCTGAAAAACTGGTATCGGACGCCAAGAAAAGAGAAAAAGAGGAATTAGAGAAAAAAGAGAAGGAGGAAAAAGAAAAGGCTAAGGCGGAGGAAGAACGTAAAAAGGCTGCCGAAAAAAAATTAAAAAAGGTAACTGAAAAAGAGAAAGAGCCTGCCAAAGAAACTAGCAATGGCGAGAAGAAAGCGGACGACGACTTGCCTAAAGAATCAAAAGTGAAAAAGAATAAAGAAAGTAAGGAAAAGAAAAAATCTAAAGAGGAAAAAGGATCGGAAACAACTGTTGTTAATGCCGATAGCCTCCAGGTTTCACCAGATGCAGCACCTGTAAAAGAATCAAAAGAAAAGAAAAACAAGGAAAAGAAAAAATCCAAAGACGAAAAGACATCTGAAAACGCTGTGAGTAAAACAGATAGCCTTCAAACCAAGCCGGAAGAAACCCCGGCAAAAGAAGTGAAAGAAAAGAAAAAGAAAAAATCCAAAGACTAATTGTTCAGAATATTGTGTTAGAGTGATTCCACACAAATGGTAACAAACAAAAAAGACCGCCCTTTTGAGGGCGATCTTTGTAACCATCATTAAGCAACATAGGGAGTTACTCTATTACTATTTTCTTTATTTCCGCTTCGTCTCCTCTCACAATCTTAATAAAATAGGCCCCTTTTGGGTGTTGACTAATATCCATTTCCTTATCATAACTGCCTGAGAAATCAGGTAACTTTTCCTGATAAATAACTTTACCTTCAATATTCTGGATAGTTATTTCAGTATCTTCTTTTTTAGTAGTTGAAAAACTGAGGTTAAATTTACCATCGTTTGGATTTGGATAAAAGCTCAATTTGTCCAATGTCAATTTGTGGTACGAAACCCCTGTCTGTTTATTTAACCGGCTTATTTCTTCGTCGTTCGCCTCGGTAATGTCAATTCGTTTGTGAATGGTGATCACAATAACCTCTTTCTGATCCCCCAACCCCTCTTTAGGAGCGTTGCACTTCACCTTTTTAATTATGTACTGTTCTCCCTCTTTGGGCGGCGATTCAAGACCGTTTTCTTTGATCAACGAATCGATGTTAAGATGAAGAGTAACAGGACCAGAATTTTTAAGTTCAGCAGGGTCCGAAGATTCATCCGATACAATGGTTATTTCCTGTATACCAAGCCCATTCATGTTCTCTTTATCCCTTTGCTCAATCGAAAGTGAAGTGCTTTTTTTGCCATTTGCGGGAATCACAATCACCTTCGAAGGATCGGTGGTTTCAAATGTAGTGTCCTTTATGGTTGTTACGCCATTCTTTACCACTTTTGTTTTCATACGAACGGTTGTCGGTTTTTTCTCTGTCTGGGCGCTTAGGATGTATACGCTTAGCAGCAACGCCAGAATAATAAGTTGTTTTGTTTTCATGCGGGTTAGTTTTTAAATGAATACTTTTTCAGAACAAAATTAGTCCCCCATTCAGCTCTAAGTAGTTAAGCCCCGGTTAAACACTGTTAACGAAAAGTTAAAGTTAGAGTCTACTATTAAATAGTATTTACATTTGAGAACCATGAGCGCTAAACCTTATAGGGTGATATTCACCTTGCTGATTTTAAGTGTATTTTTTATTCTGGTACTTCAGGGGCTTTGGATTCGTAACTTTTATCTGCAAAAACAGGAAGAATTCGGCAAAACAATCTACGCCGCTTTGGAAAACGTAACACTCAAGCTCAGGGAACGCCAAAATCTGGGCGAGATAAAGCAGAACATATCGCTTGATACGCTGCCCGTAACAAAACAACTGATAATTAAGAACCCCTTACCATCCGGGGCAAACATTCATATTCAGGTGCGAAATGAAAAAAAATCGCTTACCGAGATAAAAGCAATGGACATTACTGGACTCAAAAACGAGATGCGTGAGGTAACGAGAAAAGACTCTGCTGTTTTTGTGGTCAATCGGGGCGATTCAGCCGGTAAACAAAAAAAAACAATTAACCGGTATGCGAACGTAAACGACAAAGAAATGCAACTGCTGATCGAAAAAATGATTACCGAAATCAGGATCACAGATACCGATGAACGTAACTCCGATACACTGAAACAAATCATAAAACGTGTATTCGAAAACAAAGGCCTGTTTCTGCCATTTGAATTCGCATTAAAAAAGGTATTTAAAAATAAGGATGAAACCCTTGCCAAATCAGAAGGATACAACAACAACCTAAAATCCTATATCAGCGACCTGTCGGCCAATAATGTCTTCAGTACGCATAATTTTTTATTCGTGCAATTTCCGAAACAGAAGAGTTATCTTTTATCTTCTATTAAAAATATGGTTTTACTTTCTTTGGTTTTTTCCTTGATCATTATGGGAGTTTTCTACTATACCATCCGTTTAATTTTCAATCAAAAAAAACTCGGGGAAATAAAAAATGATTTTGTAAATAACATGACGCACGAATTAAAAACCCCAATTGCAACCAACTCACTGGCCATCGACGCCCTTGCAAATCCGCTGATTAAGAATGATGACGAAAAATACAACGACTACATCCGGATCCTAAAAGAAGAAAACAAAAAACTGAACGTGCATGTGGAAAGAGTTTTGCAAATGGCTTTGTTGGATAAGGGGGAACTCCCCTTAAACAAAAAGCCTTTAGATTTAGCGTTGGTGGTAGAACAAGTAGTGGAACAGTTTAAATTGAGAATATCAGAACAAAAGGCTGAAGTGAGAATTAACCGAGCAAATCATGCATTGGTTGTTTTGGGAGACGAACGGCACCTGCAAACGGTTTTTAGTAATTTATTGGATAACGCGTTAAAGTACGGCTCTGAAGCCTGCACGATCATTATTGACGCTCTGCGTAAGGAGAATGAAATAATAATCAGGATTAAAGATAATGGCCCTGGTATTGCCAAAGAGCATCGTGAAAAAGTGTTCGAAAAATTTTACAGAATACAGGGGGGCAATTTGCATGACGTGAAAGGATTTGGCCTGGGGTTAAGTTATGTAAAATCAATCGTTGAGTCGCATCAGGGCTCTATCACCCTTACAAGCGAAGTGGGCCGTGGCGCAGAATTTACCATTAAATGGAAAGCGTATGTATAGGATTTTGTTGGTGGAAGATGAGAAGAATTTCGCTTCAGTGTTGAAGGACTACCTTAAAATGAGTGGCTTTGAAGTCACACTCTGCGAAAATGGCGAAGAAGGCATAAAAACGTTTGCTAAAGACAAGTTTGATCTTTGCATCCTGGATATTATGATGCCAAAGAAAGACGGATTTACGTTAAGCACTGAAATTAAAACCATTCAAAAATCCGTCCCAATCATTTTTTTAACGGCCCGCGCCATGAAGGACGATATGGTTAAAGGTTACCAATTGGGGGCGGATGATTACATCGTAAAACCCTTTGATTCGGAATTGTTATTATTTAAAATTAAAGCTGTTTTGAATAGGCGTGGCGAAGGATTTGATACAAACAGGTTTCTGTATCAGATAGGAGCCTTCAATTTTAATGCCCGTCTCCGTTTATTAAAGGGGCCCGAAGGACAAGAAATAAAATTATCACCCAAGGAATCGGATTTGCTTAATCTGCTTTGTCAGAAAAAAAATGATGTATTGCTTCGCAGTGTGGCGTTAAAACAGATCTGGAAAGAGGACACTTATTTTACCGGCCGTAGCATGGATGTGTACATTGTAAAACTCCGGAGATATCTTTCCTCCGATCCGTCTATAGAAATTAATAACCTGCATGGCAATGGGTATAGTTTAAGCGTCAGGTAAGCCCAAATCGAACGTAGTCAAAATAAAAACCACCCGCAAATTTTGCGGGTGGTTCTTAAATACAGAGAGTGTTTAATCGCGTTAGTTTTTCACTAATTTTTTAGTCACACTCGAATTTTTATCACTGATGTTAATGAAATAAAGACCGTTTGCCAAAGCACTGGTTTGGATGGTTTGGGAGGCATTCTCCGAAACGGTGGTCGTGTAAACGGTTTTGCCAAGCGCGTCTGCGATGGTAATAACCATCTCGCCAGAACCGCCATTTGAAATGTGTAATTCATTTCTAAACGGATTAGGGTAAACAGATACGTTGTTAGCAATAGAATTGTCTTTTATGCCAAGGCAGGCATCCACCGTTTGTGTAACACTTAATGTAGCGGTGCACTGCGCATTATTACCGGTAACGGTGTAATTGGTAGTAATGGTTGGGCTGATGGAAATGGACGCGGTTGTCAGTCCGTTGCTCCAGGAATACCCGGTAGCGCCGGTAGCTGTTAAAACTGCGGTTTGACCAGGACAAATACTGGTACTGCTTTGAATAATTCCTAAAGCTGGGTTAGCAATTACACTTTGTGTTACGAGTGCAATGCCATTACATGCGCCACCGTTAGAACCCGATACCGTGTAAGTAGTAGTTATAGTTGGGTTGATAGTGTGTTGAGCAGTGGCTGGGCCATTGGTCCAGGTGTAACTGGTAGCGCCGGAGGCGGTTAAAGTAATAGTAGTCCCTGCGCAATTTAAACTACTGCTTTGCACAATACCAATTGCGGGGCTGGCAATAATACTGTGCGTGATGGTGGTAGTGCTGGTACACTCACTATTAGCGCCAACTAAAGTGTAGGTAGTAGTTATTAATGGGTTAACGGTGTGTTGCGCGGTCGACGGGCCGTTCGTCCAGGTGTAACTCATGGCGCCGGAAGCAGTTAAAGTCACAGGTTCCCCCGGACACGAAAACAACGTGCTTTGCGCGATGGCCAATGTTGGCGTTACACAATTTACAGGCGTCCATGCATAGGTTTGTCCGCTGGCCGGGGCAAGACTGTTATCAAAATCACAATAGTCCGTAATGCTGCTTGAAGCGTTGGAAGTGCTCCACACGTTTGGCGACGTTACCGTTCTGCTGTTAAAGTCCAGCAGGCTCAACCCTTTCAGACCAATTTCCCCCGGGGAACCACCAAAAGGGGGGGAAATCATGTCGCCATACACAAATTCTATTTTGTTGGTGGTTTCATAAAGTTTTATTTTGAAATTCATCACCTCGTCAATGTTAAACCTCGAAAAATTACGGTATTCAATTTCGCAAATCCTGTTCGGTGCCGTGCCAGAAACATCCATGCGGATACTTCCCTGATCTATCAATGTGTAGAAAGAGTCGGAATTGTTTGCATTCGTACTCAGTATAATATCGTTTCCGACAATGGCGGTAATCGTTGGAGTTATTCCCCCAAAATCAGAATTCCAGTCAAAGATTATGTCGCCCACACTGTAACCTGCCACCGAACTGCAACTTGCAATGGTATTACTTCCTGCGGTCATGGTACCAAATGTCACAATTCCCCCGCCCAGATCAGCGCCATAAACTGAAATTACTTCTTGTGTGGTATTGTCCGAAAGAGGGGTCCATTCCGATCCCGTAATTGGAGCAAAACTGATGTTGCCGTTAGAACAAACACTTGCGGTTGTATAGGCGGTGCCATTAAAGGTGAACGTAAACGGAAGTGTCACCTGGGTTACATCTTCGTCCTGCATCGACGGGCCTATCAGAGTCCCCGTGTTGGGCGCCCCGTAGGCCCCAATGGATTGACTGAAGGTGTAATTACTTACTTGTGAGTGAATTGTTTTTGCGCTGAATATAAGCGCCAATGTGAAAACGGATAATTTTGAAATCATATAAGTTGTGTTTTTGTGTTTATAAGACGTATTTTTTCGGACGCTTGTTACACAAACAATGCCACTTTTAACCTTTTTAACAGTTAATAACAAGTTATAACGATTTAGGTATTAAAGCCCTCTATGTCTCTCCGGTCTTTTTTTGTGGGACGTCCGCTACCCCGATCACGTTTCACCGTGGAAACAAAAACTGAGGGAAAAACTTCCGTTTTTTCTATTGGTGGCGAGTGATCAATATAATGTTGTTTCGCGACCTCAAAACCCTGCCTTTTTCCGGTCAGGCTCAATACCTCGACGATTTTTTTTACCGAACTGATGTTCATTGTATAACGTTCCCCGGGCTTAACAAGGTGCGAGGGTTTAAAATGCTCATCGTTTAATTTTACTTTTCCCGCTTTAATAGCTTCGGAGGCCAGGGTGCGTGATTTATACATCCTGATGGCCCATAAGTAAGTATCTGCGCGTACTTCCATTTTTTTACAATCCGGGTTGGCCGGCATCACAACTAATAATTAATCTGATCGTGGGTGTATTATTCATCAATCAACCACACATAAGTATTTTTATGATCATAATAAAAGGTCAGGGTATAGTTACCTTTGGGCAATCCCATTGCTTTGCTGTCAATTAGCAAATGGTTATGCCCTTTTTTTAACTTCTTATTCTTAACAAGCAACTTTTCGAACGTGTGGTCGAGCGGGTTGGTAATCATAACGGTTAGTCGTGTTTTAGTTTTCATTTCGAAATCCATTCGTGTCTTCTCCGAAAAAGAGAATGTTTTTTCGATGACGAGTGGATCATTAATCGCCGGATTGTATACCGTTAGAGCAGTTTCATCAACAAGCGCCGTCAAAATCTCGACCTGGGTTTTTGCGTTAGTTGTTTGCACCCATACTGGCCGGATAACTGAGTTAACCACACAAAGGCCCGTACGGTCTCCGAGCGAACAGCTATCAGAGAGTTCAACTGGCGACTCGTTTAGTCTATACACATCAAATAACAATCCGCCATTCTTGCTTCTTGCTAGGTACACATCGGCGAAGGAGCCATCTGCCGAATTTTGCAAATCATAATAAACAATGTAAACAAATCCGGTAAATTGGTCCACCGCCAGGCGCGGCATAAATTGTTCCTTGTGGTTGGGCCGGTAAGTAACAAGGATGGGTTCTGTCCAGCTGGCGCCTTTATCATCGCTATAGGCTAAAAAAACATCCTTATTGCTGGCCCCATATTTTTCGTCGCTCCAGCACACATACACCCTACCGTAATGTCCGTTGTTACTTAAATCGCAGGCTACACTTGGCAAACCATTGGCCCGCAACCGGCCACTCACCGTATAATTCTGTCCGTTTTTGAAAGGGGCAATGGTTTTCGACTGGCTGGAATATTTATTCGCCATTCGGATCTTCAAATCACTCCCTTCTACAAAAGCGCTGTAATACTCGTCATCAGGTCCTTTACAGCCTGTGTCATTAGCCAGAAGACTGTCAATGCTTTTTTGGTTAAATTTATTATGCCATGTGAAGCCACCATCATTACTTACACTTAAAAAAGAACTTCCAGCTACAACCAGTTGTTGTGGATTATTTGCTGCGGCAGCAATTAACAAGTGGTTAGCGGTTGTTGCCTCTGTAATTTTTACATTTTTAAATTGAGCAAGGGTTGGATGGTAAAACCAAACCAAACAAAAGACTAATCGCGAACAGTATTTTATCATTCCTTACAAAATTAAAAATTGTGCGGCTTTAAAGAGAAATATATTTTTTCTTTAAACAAGTTAGCTTTTTTATAAAAAAATGGCCTTATTTTCTGACGCCGCGAACAACTTGTTTCGGTATATTTATCCCAAAACCCTAAATTAGCGTTTTTAAAACTATATGGATAAGGCAAGCATCAATAACTATCTCGACCAAAATAAAGAACGGGTGTTGAACGAACTCATCGATCTTTTAAAAATCCCATCTATCAGTGCTGATAGTAAGTATAAAGCGGATGTACTTAAAACCGCCGAAGCGGTAAAACAGCGGTTAATAGAAGCCGGAGCCGATAAAGTGGAACTTTCTGAAACAAAAGGTTACCCGGTGGTGTATGGCGAAAAAATAATCGATGCATCCAAACCAACGGTGGTTATTTATGGACACTACGATGTGCAACCGGCAGACCCGTTAAATCTGTGGGACTCTCCTCCCTTTGAACCGATAATTAAAAAAACGACCACTCATCCCGACGGAGCTATTTTTGCCAGAGGCGCTTGCGACGATAAAGGACAAATGTACATGCACGTGAAGGCATTTGAGCTGATGATGAAAACCAACACCCTGCCATGCAATGTAAAATTTATGATTGAAGGGGAAGAAGAAGTTGGCTCGCCAAGTCTCGGACCCTGGGTAGTGGCCAACAAAGAAAAACTAAAAGGCGATGTGATCCTGATTTCCGACACCTCTATTATTGCCAACAACATTCCAAGTATTGATACCGGCTTACGCGGGTTGGCCTACATGGAAGTAGAAGTAACCGGACCTAACCGCGACTTACACAGTGGCGTATATGGGGGCGGCGTGGCTAACCCGGTAAATGTACTGTGTAAACTCATTGCCGACTGTCACGACGAAAACAATCACATCACCATTCCAGGTTTTTACGACGATGTAGTGGAACTGAGCGCGGCTGAGCGTGCCGAAATGGCAAAAGCCCCTTTTGATCTGGAGGAATATAAAAAAGATCTGGCCATATCCGATATTGCCGGCGAAAAAGGATATTCCACCATTGAGCGCACCGGCATTCGCCCAACGCTCGATGTAAACGGTATTTGGGGTGGATACATTGGTGAAGGCGCTAAAACGGTACTGCCGTCAAAAGCCTTTGCTAAAATCAGTATGCGCCTTGTACCCAACCAGGGGTCTGAAAAAATAAGCGCGCTCTTTCAAAAACATTTCGAATCGGTAGCGCCAAAATCTGTAAAAGTAAAAGTAACAGCTCACCATGGTGGCGAACCGGTGGTAGTAAGTACCGAAAGCATTGGCTACAAAGCCGCCAGCAAAGCCATGGAAGAAACCTACGCCAAAAAACCGGTACCTACCCGCAGTGGCGGCAGTATTCCCATTGTGGCGCTCTTTAAAAAAGAACTGGGTCTCGATAGCATCCTCTTTGGTTTTGGTTTGGACTCAGACGCGTTGCATTCGCCAAACGAACACTACGGCTTGTTCAATTACTACAAAGGCATTGAAACCATTCCGCTATTTTATAAATACTTTACAGAGCTGTCCGCTAAAAAATGAACCTGAGCGACTGGATTGCCACCCTGGGAGTTACCCTTTTATTAGTAGCGTTTGCATTAAGCCTCGCTAAAAAAATTTCTTCCGAATCTAAAAGTTACCTGGTCTTAAACATCGTAGGAGCAGGTCTTGCAGGTCTTTCCAGTTATATGATCGGATTCTGGCCTTTTGTTATTTTGGAGAGCGTTTGGGTAATTGCTTCACTGATTCCATTCATTAAATTGTTTAAAAAATAATGTTCAAAAAACTGGGATTTATTTTTGTAGTGGCCATTTTTTTACTGAGTGGTTGCAAAGATTTCAAGGAAGTGCAGTGCACGGGGGTAAAAGGATTTAAAGTGAACAAAATCAACACCGAGGGGATTGACGCAGACATCCTGCTAAGCATTAAGAATCCAAATACAACAGGGTTCTCTATTTACCGCAGCGAGTTCGACGTGATGTTTAATGGCATCCACCTGGGTAAAGCGAAATTGGCGCGCAGGGTTCACATCAGCCGTAACGCCGAAGAAACCTACGCCTTTAACCTGGTAAGCGATTTTAAAAATGCCAACGTAATCGACATCATGAAATTGGTAAATGGCATAACGAGTCGCGGCATGATCGAGGTAAAGGGCGATTTGAAAGCAGGGAAATTATTCATCCGCAAAAAATTCCCTGTAAACGTAAAACAAAAGCTGGACCTTTAAGCTTTGTAAATTTTATCACTCAAATAAATAAGCGCCAACACACATGCGCATAAACAGGCTCTGCTGATTTGCATAACCCGTTTTTGTTTCCATGGTGAAATGCTTAATTTTAGTGCAGATCAATTTCAACACAACAACTATATGCAACGCAAATTTGTTAAGCCAGATTTTAAAGTCACCACTTGGGAATTACTTAAACCCTATTTTACCGGGTTACTCGAACGCTTGGTTAACTCTGCTTCAGAACTCGAAAACTGGCTCAAGGATTACAGTGAGTTGAGCGCGGTAGTGAGCGAAGACATGGCCTGGCGCTACATTAAAATGACCTGCGACACGGCCAACACCCAGCTACGCGATAGTTTCAACGATTTTGTACAAAACATTGAGCCGCACATGGCGCCGTTGTCAAACGAGCTCAACAAAAAAATAATCGCTTCGCCGTATAAAAATCAGTTAACCAAAACCGGTTACGATATTTATTTACGTGGCATTCAAAACAGTATCGACCTGTTTCGTGAAGAAAATATTCCTTTAAACACACGGTTGCAGGAACTGGAACAACAATTTGGCGAGATCAACGGCGCGCAGAGTATTGAACACGGCGGCGAAAAAATGACCCTGCAAAAAGCGGGCATCTTTTTAAAAGACCTTAACCGCCAGGTGCGCGAGGAGGTTTATACCAAAGTGCAAACCCGCCGTGCAGAAGACGAAGATCAATTAAACGAATTATTCACAAAACTGATCGGGCTTCGCAACCAGGTCGCCGTAAATGCCGGATTTAAAAATTTCCGCGACTACAAACACCAGGCCCTTGCGCGGTTTGATTACTCGGTAAAGGACTGCCTCGATTTTCACGAGGCGGTAAAACTCCATGCGGTGCCATTGATCAACGAGCACGACAAAAACCGGCAGCAAAAATTAAAACTCGACGACTACAGGCCCTGGGATACCTCGGTGGATGAAGAAGGGTTGCCGCCCTTAAAACCTTTTTCCACCGCGCAGGAACTCATCGATAAAACCATTGCCTGTTTCAACAAATTGGATCCTTTTTTTGGCGAATGCATTCACACCATGCAACAGATGAAACGCCTCGACCTCGAAAGCCGCTTAGGAAAAGCCCCTGGTGGTTACCAGTACCCCCTTTATGAAACCAATGTGCCTTTCATATTCATGAACTCGGTAGGTTTACACCGCGATTTGGTGACCATGGTGCACGAAGGGGGGCATGCCATCCATTCCTTTTTAGATTTTGATCTGGACCTGGTGGACTTTAAATCGCCGCCCAGCGAAGTGGCCGAACTGGCCAGCATGAGCATGGAACTCATGAGCATGGAACACTGGGACGTTTTTTTCAGCGATCCCGAAGAATTAAAACGGGCCAAACGTCAGCAATTAGAGGGGGTAATGGATACCCTGCCCTGGATTGCCGCTATCGATAAATTTCAGCACTGGATTTACGAACACCCGGCGCACACCGTTGCAGAGCGTTATGCTACGTGGCAACAGATCATGAAAGATTTTGGCAGCGCGGTCATCAATTACAAAGGCCTGGAGTCGAACCTCAGCCGTCGCTGGCAGGTACAGCTGCATTTATACGAAGTGCCTTTTTATTACATTGAATATGGTTTTGCGCAACTGGGAGCGGTGGCCGTTTGGCGTAACTACAAACGCGATCCGAAAATGGCCGTTGAAAAATACAAACAAGCCCTGGCTTTGGGTTACACCCAATCCATCCCAAAGATCTACGAAACAGCTGGTATCAAATTTGATTTCAGCCCGGCCTACATCAAGGAGCTCATGGATTTTGTGAAAGAGGAGTACCAGAAGATTTAAGGGGACAGGGGTCTTCACTCATTATATTTCAGTTTGCCTATTTTTGGCAGCTATTGTTGTGCTTACGGCCTTTTGGAAATAGTTTGAGTAATTTCAGCGATTTTTTTCTCCGCGTTTTTGTTGTCCGGATTCAGCTGTAGTGACTTCTTATAATTTTTCAAGGATAAACCATAGTCTTTTTCTTTTAAATACGCTTCGCCAAGACTGTCATAAGCGTTAGCTGATTCAGGAAACAAGGTAATGTTAGCTTTGAGTACATGAATGGCTGATTGAATTTGCATGTCTTTAAGCAATAGGTACCCCAATGAATTTAAGTAACGCTCAATTAATGGATACGTGTTTTGGATTTTTTTAAGGTGAGGATTTATTTTTCGTATAATTTCTTTTATTGCAACTGAGTCGGAATTAACTTCCGTCATGTTTAATTTGTCGAGTTCTTGGATGGAAACTTCAAATTCACTCTTTTTTTGATGAAACTCCGAGCTCTTTTTTTTATCGAATTCAAAACGCAGATAGTTTTCAAATGAGTTCTCTGGCTCTGCCATTCCAGTTAAGTAAAGATCTGAAAAAGAAAAGCGATCTACTACAAAGGCAGTATTTTCAGCGGACAATCCACAACCTTTATGCCGGATTCTTCTATAGCTATTCGAAAATTGGTCTGAAACAAAAATTTTGCCGTTTGGTTTTAATTTTTTTGCCAGATCTTTTACAATATTTTCAATGTCAGAAAGTTCATGGAAAGTATTATGGATAATTATTTTATCGAACAGTCCGTCTGGCAGTTCGGTTCTCTTTTCAGAACCAACTACCAAACTAAAGGAATTAGTCTGTGGTGTTGACCTTATCGAGGAATAATATTCATTTACTTTGTTAAACTGTTTTAAGCGCTTTGTGTCTATATCCTGAATAAAGAACTTTACACTGTCGCACATCACAGAGAAAACGCCTTCAAGCCAGCCATTGGCGGCACCTATATCTGCGACCGCATCTCCTTTTCTAATCTCGTAGTAATTCATAACAGGCCTGAATTCCTCACATTCTTTTTTTGAATACGCGTAACCATATTTGAAGGGCTTTTTTAAAGGAGCAATTTGAAATGTCGATGACCCAGCATTAGCAATTCTTTTGTCGGGTTTCTTGATTGACACGCAGCTGGTAATCAGAAATAAAAAAGTCAAACAATTGTAGACATGTTTTGACTGACTAATTTTGGTCATTCATTAAATTTATTTTTTTCATGTTAGTCTCTTTGGCTCGTTTCAATTATTCATGTTGACTCTTTTTTTGTCAATTTAATATTTGATGGATAGCTGGAGGTGTCCGCCAAACCCCAATTCAACAATTTTTTGTAAAGTCGAAATTCGAACCTCCTTAATGTTGTTTTCGATTTTAGAAATATAAGATTTTGTTGTGCCACACATTTCCGCGAGTTGTTCTTGCGTAAGACCTTTTTTTAGTCTGGCCTCTTGAATTAATGCGCCCATTTTAAATGTTTCATAACCTGCCTCTAGCTTCTCGCGCTTTTTTGTACCCCGTTTACCATATTGTTCATCTTTGAACTGATCGAGTGTTTTAGTGTTACTTTTTTTCATCGAAATATTCCTCCTTTATTTTTAATGCCTTTTTAATTTCCTTGGTTGGCGTCTTTTGAGTCTTCTTTTGGAAACCATTGGTTAAAACAACCAATTGGCCTTCGTCGAAAAAACAAAAGATTCTAAAAATGTCACTGCCGGATTGAAGCCTTATTTCATAAAGCGCGTCTGTGTTTTCAAGGTGCTTTAGATAGGTTTCCGGAACCCTTTGGAGCTCTTCTATCAGATCAAATGTCCAAATAATCTTGTCTTTTACTTTCTGTTTTTGTTTAGCAAAAAACGCGGTAAAATAGTCCTTATAAACAATGATCGTCCGAACTTTATTTTTAGTGCCCACCACGCAAAAATAAACAAAGTTGTCCTTCTGGGCAACTTTTAAATATCGCAATAGCGTTAAAAATGTCTTTAGGGTTTTCTATGAAAAGGTTGTACAACGTGCCTTTCTCAAGCGCCGAAAAGCTGGTTAAACCGCAATCCCACTGGAATGCGCTCCCAGCGTCTCTTAAAACGATTTCACGCCTTGCTTTTTAAAAAATCACCGTCAACAATCAGCAGTTTCACTCCTTGTGCCGAATCCGAAAGATGCGAGCTGAGTTCGTCCGACACCACGTAGGTCTGGCCTTTCACCAATGTCACTTTCTCGCCCGTGCTCAGTTCACTCACAAACTCCCCCTCCAAACAATGCACAATATGTCCTTTCTGGCACCAATGGTCCGCCCGGTAGCCTTTCGAATATTCCACCAGGCGTATACGAAGCCCCTCAAATTGAAGGGTCTGCCAATAGGCCACGCCTTGTTCTCCTCGGTATTCTACTTTTTCAACGGTCGTCCAATCGATCGTTTGAAATGGAATGTTGCTCATGGTTGTGTGTGTTTT
>Ga0075160_10000106_pt1 | contig 49387 bp, 39 predicted proteins | sample JI91814C2DNA_FD_70969 | JGI IMG/M metagenome (GOLD analysis project Ga0075160, IMG submission 70969) | Wastewater effluent complex algal communities from Wisconsin, to seasonally profile nutrient transformation and Carbon sequestration -... | ecosystem: Engineered > WWTP > Effluent > Algae... | reverse complement strand
GCCTCGGCTTGAAACGCAAAGGATTTTAGCTGAATTTTATGCAGCCTTGATTTCTTTTGTAACTTTTCTTCATCAAGGAAGAAAAGTTAGATTTTAAAAGAACGCTAAAAAAACAATTGCCATGAGATTTCTCCCGTGGTTGAAATGACAGTGTGGGATGGAATCACGGGACTGCCAACCCGGCCTCATAAAATTCAGCGTTAAAAATCCTTGTGTTTCAAAAAGTGTTCCAAAAAAGCTTACGACAACGTAAGCGTTTAGTTGGATTCGAGGCTTTTTTGGAAAGCCTGTGCGTAGAGGCTATGCTTTTCCGGCCCTTCGCCAGAAAATGATCATAGCCTCAGCTTGAAACGCAAAGGATTTTAGCTGAAGTTTATGCAGCCTTGAATTTTTGTTTCTTTTTTTTCAAGAAAAAAGAACATCCAAAAATCATGGAGCTTTCCCAAACCTTAACTTGAAACAAAATACTATTTTGCCAGTCTTTCCTTAAAAATATAGAGCGCGGAGACAGATCGCCCTGCCTTAAAGTTTTCGGGATTGTTTCTTTTTTTTCAAGAAAAAAGAAAACCCGAATCATCCAGTACGGTACCCCACCCTTTGCAAAACAAAAAATAAATCCTATCATTGTGGTACTTCACTTCAGGTGAACTAACCCAATCTAAAACCAGTACCTCTCAAAAAACGACCCGTTCTCTAACCACTCAGAAAGTCCTCTCTGTCCCTCAGCGTAAGCTCCGAACTCTTTTCCTTAGCCTTCATTTTCTTAAAGCAAAAACCTGGAAGGTCTTTATTAATCAAAAACAAAAAACCATGTCCTCACAATCTGAAACCGGTCATGCTAAAAATGTGGCCAATTTGCTTAAATACAATCAATTTCTGGTCACTTTGGGTGCTGCTTACAACCCGCCAATGGCCACCATCAATCTGGCTGCGCTCAACGCCCTTTATCTGGCGGCCAGGGCCCGTCTCGAAGCCGTCAATCAAGCCCAGGACCTTTGGAAAACCGACACCAACAACCGCGAAATAGCCTTCCGCACGCTCAACACATTCAGCACGCGTTTGCTAGGGGTATTGCGTAGCACCAATGCCCCGCAGCAAACGGTAAAAGATCTGTCGGCACTGGTGGGTAAAGTTAGGGGGGATGTCAAAAAAAGTGCGACTCAAAAAGCAGCGGCTAAAACTCAGGTCAATACAACCGATCCTGTTCCCGAGCAGGTAACTACCCGTTCTGGTTCACAGCAAAGTTTCGATCTGCGGCTCGAAAACTTCAGCAAAATAATACTATTACTCCAGGGTGTAGCGGGTTACACGCCCAACGAACCGGAATTGGCCATTGCTGGTCTCCAGGCCTACTATGCCCGTTTACTCGATCTCAATACAAAAGCGACCACCGCCGAAGCAAATCTCAGGGCTGCGCGCAACGAGCGCAACACATTTTTCTACGCGCCCGAAACGGGGGTTTTAGACCTTATCAAAAAATCAAAAGCATACATACTTGGTCTCTATGGTCGTGCCAGTCAACAGAACAAAACAGCAGTATCGTACAAATTTTCTCAGGTGCTGCGTTAATTGCCAACAACAGCGCTTAAATTAGAAGTCCGGGAAACCTGCCCGGACTTTTTAACCCGTACAATTAGCTCAACGCTGCTCCATACTGGCACCGCCAACTTGTCTTTTTACACCACAAAATAACATTCTGGCATTACAAACTTTCGTTCCAGTGTTACAAAGTTCCGTTCCAGTGTTACAAAGTTTCGTTTTTCTTTTACAAAATTCCGTTCTTGCTCTACAAAATTCCGTTCATGCAACGCAAACGTTCGTTCTTGTTATACAAACGTTCGTTCAAACACTACAAATTTTCGTTTATGCTTTACAAAGTTTAATTCTCCTTATACAAACTTCCGTTCTTGAAGTACAACTCTGCACAGCCCTCATCAAATCCTCTCTTTTGCAACCGACAGGCACAAAACTAAATAAAAAAGGACTAACGTTTATTTAATCACGTTAGTCCCCAATAAGCCAAACCCATGTATTATGGTCGCTCTTTTCTCTCTCTGCCCCTTAATTACTCGAGTGCAGACCTAATTTATTTCCTTCACTGTCCATAAACAAGGCAAAGTATCCCATTTCCGGGCTGATTTGTGTTTTCGCTAAAATGACCTTTCCACCATTTTGTTCCACTTTATCAAGCATTGGTTGTAGGTTGTCACCAGTGTTTAGGTAAAGTACCGCTCCGTCAGGTGTCGGTTTGTAGTCATTGCCTTTTACCAAAACTACATTTACGGTTCCTTCATCGTTTGGCAAAACGCCCATCTGATTGCCGTCCATTTCCATTTCTTCAATAGCAACGCCTAAAATTGTTTCATAAAATTTTACCGCTCTTGAAAAATCACTTACCGGAATTTCTACAATTGAAATCAAATTATTTCCACGACTTGTCTTTTGGGCCGAAGTGTTTTCTGCTGCTGCTTCTTTGGTTGTTGTATCCGTACAGGCTGAAAAACCGATGGCGATGAGCATTACCGCACTAAGTATAGTTTTTTTCATCTTATAAATTTTTGTGTAAAAGTAGACGATCTGAACCCACCGAAATAGTATAAATGCGACACGCTACTCTTTCGTGTAAAAAAGCGAAGATAAAGTCATTTGTTCGTCAGATAAAAACTCTTTTGGGGTGGTCCCTGTAAATTCTCTGAAATCCTTTATGAAGTGATTTTGATCATAATACGCGCTTTCGTAGGCAATTTCGGTAAACGTGTTTCTCTTTTGGTTCACTAACAGTTTTAAGGCCGTTTGCAAGCGTACAACTTTACCTAACTGTTTCGGGCTCATACCGATTTCTTTCAAAAACTTTCTTTCAAGTTGTCTGCGCTTCGACAAATCGTCTTGTAGAATGGTTTTAATCGGCGAACTTCCCTGGGTTGCAAGGAGAGCGTCAACGGTTGATTTTACAATGTTGTCAATCGTTGCTTTTTCATTGAATTTGTTTAGTAAAAACGTTTCAACTAGTTCAATTCTTTGTTGGGTGTCAGTTGCATGAATGATTTTTTGTTCCAGTTCATGGGCTGTTGTTTGTTCAAAAAGTTCAGCAATGGGCGTTTCTTTGTTTTCTAAATGGTTAAGCGGTGTTTTTATAAAGTTGCTAATCCCATACGGATAAAAGCGGGTTGCAAAGCAATGAACATAACCCATTGGTTGAATAGTAAACGGCTCTGTTATTTGCCCTACCACAAACGCCCTGGGTTGAATGATAAAATCATTTTCAGAAGTAAAGCGTTTTACATCATCGCCCAACATAAATATCAACTCCATACAACCGTCCGGCACAATCCGTTGTTTTTCCGGCTTGTCTTCCGAAGGCACTTCCAACGTCCAATAACACTTAATCAACGAGTTTAACCCGCTGGTTGGTTGAAATGTGTGATAATGCATCTGTCGGCTTCTTTTAGTTCATTTCAAATATCAAAGGCAAAGTAATACGCTTTTTGTTCGGTTACGTCATACCAAAAGTACTTAAAATAGTGGTCGTCGCCTTGCCAACTATATAAGTCTAATGGTTCAATTTTCTTTTTGTTCCACCAGTCAAAATCGTTTTGAAGTCCGAATGCATAGTCAGTCGTTGTTTTGTCGGGTTTTAACTTATGCGTTTCAACGATTCGTCTTACTGTTGCCGTGTCACAATTAAATGAGAACTGATAGGCGGCGTCAATGCCAATGGCATCGTCAAAACAATAAATATTTTTAATGTCCCGGGTGAGCTCAACTTTTAAAAAGTCCTTGAAGCGTTCTTTATTAAATTTTGTGTCGGGTTTGTAAGCGTCAAAATGTGGAACAACATCGTCGAGCAGCTCCATAGATTTGTCTTTTACTTTTTCCTCGGTCAGTTCGGCCAGTGCTTGTCCCTTATTTTTGATACGATCACAGGATGCCGTTAATAAAATAAAAATGACGAACACTATGTAAATGGGTTGTTTCATAATCGTCTTAAAACATCGAATAACCTTTTACCGCTAAACAGGAGCGCGGATTTTCACTACGCAATGTCGTCAGGGGCGCAAAGCTCGAATTTGTCACCTCATTGTTATAAGGGCAGTTGACATTCGTTGTTGCAAAACTCCTTTTAAAGGTGTAGGTTTCTTTTTTCATTATCCGCATGTGTTATTTCATAAATCACTCTCTCGTCACCCTCAAAATTAAAAATTTCTTTATTCAAATTTATAGGCAAGTCCAACCAGAAAATTGCTGGAGTTTGTTTTAATACTACCATTGTTTGGCATGCTTTTATAAGCTTTGATTTTGAGTGGCTTAAAAATAGTTGTGGAACGCGAGTAGCCTTCATTTCTGTGTCGCTTGGACATGATTTACAAAATTATCCAAGGTTAAGATTCTTTCCCGGAAGTCTGGCGGAAAACTTGTTAGATACTGTTTTGGCACAACCAAACAAACATTGTATTTATACATTTCTTCAAGTTGGTTTTTTGAAATACCCTGCTGTAAGGTAAAAAGATGTTTTGTTTTGATGCGGTCTGCTTCATTTAATACCTGTCTCCAACGATCTTTACAGGTTGTCTTGGACGCAAGTACAATCAAATTTTTTGCATTAAATTTTTCGTTGTAATATGCATCAACACTGGGAAAAAGAAAATCAGGTTTCTTTTTGTCCTCTGTTACAGCCTGTGTCACAAACGAAAGTCGAAATATTTTAAAAATTTCGGCGAGATGGTGTTCAAGAGATTTTCCCGCTCTGCTTTTTCGTCTGTTTAAAATCGTGTTTGCAGTTTCAACGAGTTCCTCAACTGTCTTGAAGGGCGTTTTTATTATGCTATTGTATCTTTCGTTTTCAATTACTTTGAAAAGCTGAAATTCCGCATTTAGCCAATTCAAAATTTCTCGATCAGGATTTGTTTTTACAACTTGGGATGTAATGCCGTATGCTCCAATGTAACATTCTCTTGAATTTGTTGCGAGGTCTATAGTTGTTGGAAATTCCAACTTGAGTGATTTCAAAAAACCAAGGAAGCATTGCATCAATTTACTTTCGGCTGTTGATTCAAATTGGTTGGGAATAATTCGATTAGTTTCCGTTGATGAAATATTTAATGCTGCGAAAAACTCATCGATGTCTTCATCGGTTTGTAACACAAATGCTTCATAATAATTGTCGGATTTTCTAGTGATAACCAGGAGATCTCCAATATTTCCATCTTCTAAAAACGGAAACCCCTTACCGAATCTTGTAAGGCGATATTCATTTCTTGTTCCGGTCCCATAATAGATAAATCGGCTAGCGGTTTCAAAGTCGTCCTGCCATTTTACTGTAATAAATTTGTCTTTGTTTTCACCTTTTTCTCCCGGCTTGTCGAAGAAAAGTTGCCAAGCGTGTTTATGAATATGAAATCCCGCCTGATGTCCACCGGTTGCACCAGTATCATTGGCGGTTATGTATTTACTGAATGCAATTTCAGATTGCTGTGCTGACGATATGGCTTTGGTTAGAATGTTTTCCATTTAACTTTAAAATTTCTTTTACTATGTTCTTTCCAACCGCCTGTATCAATGGCATCACAACCGAATTACCAAATTGTTTGTATGCCTGATTATCTGAGACAGGAATTAAAAACGTATCGGGAAAACCTTGAAGTCTTGCACATTCTCTTGGCGTTAAACGTCTCGGGCATTTACCTTTTTGAGGAATTAAAATTTCAGCACCGTCTTTGTAATATCTTGCACTCATTGTTCTTGAAATGCCATTTAGGTCAGTAAGTCCAAAGCCAAAGCCATTTCCTTTCTCTTTATGTTTTTTCGCATACTCCTGCAGGTAGTTCCAAAGGTGGGCTGAGAGAGTGTATTTTTTATCAACGTCAGCTTCTAAAATGTCTCTAACGGCAAATTTAGTTTCGCTCATTTTAGGAAAGGTAAAAGTTTCTTTGCCTTTGAAAATTTGATTTCTAAATCCGACAATAATTATTCTTTCTCTGTGTTGAGGAACAAAATGTTTTCCGTCCAATACCTTGAAATGAACCGAATACCCCAATTCTTTTAATGTTTCGGTTATCACTTTAAATGTTTTTCCTTTATCATGAGAAACAAGGTTTTTTACATTTTCTAACATAAAAGCAGAAGGCTTTTTATGTTTTATAATTCTTGCAACATCAAAAAATAACGTTCCCTGCGTTTCATCTAAAAAACCGTGGGCTCTGCCTAAGGCATTTTTCTTTGAAACCCCCGCAATAGAAAAAGGCTGGCAGGGAAAACCACCAAGCAAAATGTCGTGATCTGGAATTTCTTTTTCCGAAATTTTCGTTATGTCGCCAAATGGAACTTCGCCAAAATTTGCTTCATAGGTTTTCTTGGAGTAAGTATCCCATTCGCTCGTAAAAACACATTTCCCACCGAGATTTTGAAAAGCAAGCCTGATACCACCAATGCCCGCGAAGAGATCTACGAATTTAAATTTAGGATTTGTTTGAGGTGGAAATGGAATATCCCATTTTATTGGTAAATAATATTGGAAGTCCGGTTCTTGTAAGATATTTAATTCTTCGTGTAGGTTTTCAAGACAGTTTTTCGCTGTAGATTTGAAATATAGGGACACGCCGTTTTTATGATTCTGAAAATAGTGAGTCAGGTGTGCTAGGTCGTTACTAGTGGTCTTGCCAACCTCAATATTGAGTTTTTTTCTTATATCAGAATATTTTTTTGGCATTTTTTCTTGTCTTAATGGTTCGCTCAATTTTTGTTATGCAATGTCCTAAATTTTTATGGACTTCGGTATCCCAAAACCTCAAAACTTTCCAACCATCAAAGGTCAGATTGTCGAAAACCGTCTTGTCACGCTTAATATTACCTTCGATTTTTGACCACCAAAAACTCTGATTGGTTCGAATACGGTGCTTTTTCGTCTCCCAATCCCGCCCGTGGAAAAATTCACTATCCACAAATATTGCAAGTTTAATTTTTTTGAACGTCAGGTCAGGTATTCCAAAAACACTCTTATTGTTCTTACGATAACGATGTCCTTTTGTCCATAGAGCTTTGGCAAGTTTCTTTTCCGCTTTCGTGTCTTTGTTGCGGATTGCCTGCATATTTTTTCGTCTTTGTTCTTTGGTCAAAACATCCATGTTCAAAAGGGTAGTATTTTACACGTGGTGTTATAATGTGTGACGGAGTGTCAGTATTTGCATTACCCCAACCACCTTACACACCTCAAAACTAATCGCCCATCTTACCGCCCTTAGGCAGATTGGCGAACCAAAAACGAGTAGTATTAAAACTAAGAGTATTTCTACAAAAAATCAAAAACAAACGCCCAAAAAACCGGGGATTAATTAACCCACCTCGGTCACACGGCCGTTTTCAAAGTTCAGGGTGCGTGAGCGGAATTTATTATACACCAGCATGTCGTGCGTGGCAAACAGCACGGCGCAGCCGCTTTCACTTAACTTTTTCAATAACACTAAAATCTCTTCAGAGGTTTCGGGGTCCAGGTTGCCAGTTGGTTCATCGGCCAGGATCAGCTCCGGATCGTTTACCAGTGCGCGCGCAATGCTCACCCGCTGCTGTTCCCCGCCCGACAATTCGTGCGGCATCTTAACCTCTTTGCCTTCCAGGTTCACCCGTTTTATTACATCGGTAATGCGTTCCCGGATCTTGCTTTCCTCTTTCCATCCCGTGGCTTTCATCACAAATTTTAAATTCTCATACACACTACGGTCGCTCAGCAATTGAAAATCCTGGAACACAATCCCCAGTTTTCTTCGTAAAAAAGGAATGTCGCGTTGTTTTAAATGCACCAGGTCGTAGCCGCACACATAAGCGCTGCCGTTATTCAATGGCAAATCGCCATAAATGGTCTTCAAAAAACTACTCTTACCACTGCCTGTTTTACCCAGCAGGTAAACGAATTCACCGGTCTTCACCTCCACGCTCAGGTTGTTCACCACCGGACGTTCGTCCTGAAAAATGGTGGCCCCTTCAAATTTTATTAATTCGCTCATAAACGAGCCTAAGGTAAAAAGATTGTAACTTTTAGAGTCCACGGCGTTCATACCAATATCAACACGCTTGGGTTAATAACTGCGGCTTACACCGATTAAACATGGCCGCTAAGAAAGTACATTTATTGGGATAAAATTTTACCTGGTTATTTTAATTGAATGAAGCATCTTCCAAAAATAGGATTACTGGCGTGTTGTGTATTTGCGGCAACGGTTCTAAGGGCGCAGAAAACGGTAGCGTATGTCGACAAGGACGCCCTTTACAAACAGGGCTTAGAGTTGTTTGATAAAAAACAGTATGCCAGCGCGCAGAAAAATTTTATAGAATTTGCCGCGGCCACAAAAGTAGCCCTGCTGAAAGGCGACGCCACTTATTATGCCGCCGCTTGCGGCATTGAGCTCTTTAACAAAGACAGCGAGTGGCTGATGAAACAGTTCATTGAAAAGTACCCGGCCAGCACCAAAATAAACGACGCTTACCTGTACCTGGGCCGCTCTAACTTCCGCAAGAAAAAATATCCCGAAACACTGGAGTACCTCGAGAAAGTAGATATCTACAAACTGGACAAAGAACAACTTGCCGAATTGTATTTCAAACGCGGCTACAGTTACCTGCAAACCGGTAAAGATGAGAAAGCGAAAACAGACTTTTACGAAATAAAAGATGTGGACAACAAATACGCCTTTCCCGCTAACTATTACTACTCTCACCTCGCTTACAAAGAAAAAAATTATGAACTGGCCCTGCAGGGGTTTAACCGCCTGGTGGGTAACGAAACCTTTGGCGGCGTGGTGCCTTATTACATCACGCAGATTTACTTTATCCAGGGAAAATTCGAAAAAGTAGTAAAAGAAGCGCCGGGGTTACTTAACGATACGGCCAACATCCAGAAAGAAGGAGAGATCAACCGTATGATTGGTGAAAGTTACTTTAACCTGAAAAACTACGCCGCGGCTTTACCATACCTCAAAAAAGGCGGGTTGGCCATGAATGGCAAGGGTAATTACGCCCTGGGTTACTGTTACTACAAAACGGGCGATTGTACCAACGCCATCACGCATTTTGAAATGGCCACCGAAAGCGGCGATACGCTGGCTCAAAATGCCTGGTACCACATGGCCGACTGCCACATCAAACTCGGGCAAAAGATCCAGGCAAAAAACGCCTACTACAGCGCTTACCAGGTAAACATCGATAAACGCATTACCGAAGACGCGCTTTTCAGTTTTGCCAAACTGAGTTACGAGCTCGATTTTAGTCCCTACAACGAGGCGGTAAAAGGGTTTACCAAATACCTGAAGGAATACCCTAAATCACCCAAAAAAGACGAATGTTACAATTTTCTCATCAACGTATATTCCACCACCAAAAACTACGACCTGGCCATTCAAAGCATGGAAAGCATGGATGGGATCGATCCCATCTTAAAAGTAACCTACCAAAAACTGATCTATTTCAAAGGCGTGGAGTATTTCAATAACAACGACCTGAACAATGCCGAGGCGCAATTCAAAAAATCGCTGGCTCAAAACTCAGACCCACGCTTAAATGCACTGAATCAATACTGGCTCGGCGAAATATCTTACTTGCGCAAAGATTACACAACCGCCATCGAAGCCTGGAAAAAATTTCAGCTCACCAATGGTGCGCCACAGTTAATGGAATACGACCTCAGTAACTACGCCATGGCTTACGCTTACTTTCAGCGCAAAGAAAATGGGGACTACACCAACGCCAACATTGCGTTCCGTAAATTTTTACTCACCAAAAACAAATACGCCGACAACAAACTCGCCGATGCCAACATTCGCACCGCCGATTGTTACTTTATGAATCTGGATTTTGGCCAGGCCTCTGAATACTACAAAACGGCCATCAGCCTCAACAAACTCGACGTAGATTATGCCCTCTATCAAAAAGCGTTGTGCGATGGCCTGATCAAAGAATACAACACAAAAATTACAGAACTGAAAAAAATAGAAACACGTTACCCTGCTTCCAATTACCTGGGTGCGGCCATGAACCAGATCGCCGACACCTATTACAAAAATCTGAAGGAAGAAGACAACGCGATTGTGTATTACAACAAAATCCTGAAAAACTTTCCTAACTCTTCGCACGTTACCAATTGTTATGCGCAACTGGGTAACATTTATTACGGCCGCAAAGAAGATGACAAAGCCTTCGAGTACTACGACAAATTTGTAAAAGCCGACAGTAAGAGCGAAGAAGCGAAAGACGTGCTGGAAGCCATCAAAAAAATATTTGAAGCAAAAGGTAATGTGGATGAAATGGAAAAATACTTTACCTCGGTAGGCAATCCATTATCCGAAAATCAGCTGGAGAAAGCCACCTACAGTACCGCTTACGATGCGTTCTACACGCAGAAAAACTGTGATCTGGCCTTGCCAAAGTGGGAAGCATATATCAGTAAATTCCCAAATGGTAAATACATTGCAGAGGCCCGGTTTAACCATGCGGAGTGCGCCTATAGCAAGAACCTGTTTGACAAGGCATTGGAAGGTTACCAGTTTATCATTGCCAGGCCGCGGAGCATTTACACGGAAGCGGCGTTGGCCAAAGCATCATACCTTTTCTTTAAAGATAAAAAATACGAAGAAGCGCTGCCGCTATTTCTGCAATTGCAGGAGGTGGCCGAAACACCTTCCAACAAAACCGTTGGAAAATTCGGGGCCATGCGCAGTGCCTATTACCTCAAACAATACGAAACCGCGCTTACCGAGGCGAACAAAGTACTGACTACCGAAAAAATAACCCCGCAGCAGGCTAGCGAAGCCCGCGACATCAAGGCCAAATCGTTATTTGAAACCGGCCGTTTCGACGATGCCTTGCTCGAGTTTAAAGCCATTACCAAAACAGCTAAAAACGTAACCGGTGCCGAGGCCTATTATTACATCGGCAAAGCGCAGTTCAACAAACGCGATTATAAAGAAGTAGAAAAAACAGTAGCTAAACTGATCGGCTATGAGTACAGTAACGACGATTGGAACAACAAAGGTATGTTATTATTAGCCGACGCCTACATGGCCAAGGGCGATGACGCTGACGCGCAGGTTATTCTTGAATCGCTGATCGAAAACAAACCTAAACAGGAATACATCGACGAGGCCAACAAACGCCTAACCGAACTGAGGGCTAAGTTGCAAGCAGCCGAAGCCGCACGATTGGAAGCGGGCAACAAAGAGATGAAAGTGGAGTTTAACAACCAGGGCAAACAGGAGGAAGATCTGTTCGATAAAATGTACGACGATCTCGAAAAACAAAAACAATCCGCCCCTACACAAACACTAATTGAACAACCAAAATAATGACGGATTCAATGGAACAAATAAGTAAACCGCATTTCGATGAACTCGGCAACCAAAAACCCGACACTGCCCCTTTAGTAAGTAAGCGGCAAAAGAATCAGATCGAATGGTTGCTGATTGCCTTTCTCGTTCTGGTATATGCTGCGGCTACCATGGCTCAAAACAACGGCACCGATCTTAACTACAGTGTACCCAGTAATTTTGAACCTACTATAAAGGACGCTGTGAAATTTGGTGATTTACCCGAAATAAAAGATACCGTTAAACGCATTGACAACATCAAATACGGCATCACCAGCAATCCCTTGTTTCCGAAGTATGAGGTGCAGCCCATACAATCTGCCAAACTGCAGAACGAACCTTTACCTAAACTGTATCATTCCCTTTTAAAAGTGGGCTATGGTCCCATTTACAACATGCCTTATGGTGAGTTCTGGATCGCGAATACGCGGTCGCGCGAAAATAATTATGGCGCACATTTAAAACACTTCTCCAGTTCGGCCACACTAAAAGATGCCGGTTACAGCGGCTTCAGCGATAACAGTGTTAACGTCTTCATCAAACAGTTTTATAAAAAGCATACCCTGAGTGGGGATGTTAACTACGACCGTAATGTGGTACATTATTACGGCTATGACCCTGCCATTAATAAGCTGGAAAATAAATTTACCCGTCAGCGGTATCAGTTTATGGAGCCAAAAGTGCGCTTGCAGAGTCACTACACGGATAGCACACACATTAACCACGACATTGGCTTAAGTTATTACAACCTCCAAAACCTGCACAGGGAAACAGAGAATAACATTAAACTGAATGCCGCAGGCAGTATGTTCATCAACAAAGAAAAACTAAACATCAACTTCCTCACCGACTTTTATAACCACAAACAAAGTAACGACACACTAAACGATTTGATCGTGAGCCTGAATCCTTCTTTTGAAGCCAATGGTACCAAATGGCATGCGGATCTTGGACTCACAGGCACCTTGGATAACTTTAAGGGTGCTACTCGCTTTTATTTTTTCCCGCAATTAAACGTGCATTACGATGTGTATGACAACATGATCATCCCCTACGCGGGAGTTAATGGCGGATTAATAAAAAATAGTTTCCGCAAAATGAGCCAGGAAAATCCATTTGTAGATACGACACTGTCCTACGCAAACACCAATAACAAATACAATGCCTTTGTGGGTCTGCGGGGCCACTTGAGCAGCAAAGCCTCTTATGACGCCAAAGTAAGTTACGGCCAATACGACAGCCTTCATTTTTATGTTATGGATTACAGCGGCACTAACCTGGTATACAATCGTTTTGACGTGGTGTATGACAACACGTCTGTGCTCACGGTCAACGGCCAGTTAAAATACCAGTTGCGTGAAAAAATTAACTTCATCGTCAAAGGCAACTATTACCTGTACAACACAAAAAATCTCACGCACGCCTATCACAAACCCGACTTTGATTTGACATTTTCTGGAATCTATAACCTTGAGAGTAAATTCATTGTCAGAGGCGATTTGTTTTTTATTGGCAAACAGTGGGCCCTAACGCAAACAACACCCGGCGACATCAACAGCTTAACCCCAAAACAATTAAAAGGTTACGCTGATTTAAATCTGGAGGCAGAATACCGTTACAGTAAAATGCTGAGTTTCTTCCTCAGGTTAAATAACATTGCCAACCAGCGCTACTACCGATGGGAACGTTACCCGAGTCAACGTTTCAATTTTATGTTGGGGCTCAGTTTTGTGCCTTTTTGATAAAGCGTTCTCTCGTTAACGACGGATGAGATGTTATTTTTCGGAGACCTATAACTGCACGGATAAATTGGGCAGGGGATTTTTCCAACAGTTGAAAATAAATGCCTGCAGTAACTTTTCACTCACTTTATCGTCCTAAACCTATGAAAAAAATAATTACAAAACAGAAACTAGTTTTACTGGTATGTTTATCCGCGGGTTTTAGTTTCGCGCAACAAACCCTTAAAGGCCAGTTGGTAGATGAACAAACCAAAGAACCTGTTGAATTTGCCAACATGGGTATCATAGGCAAAGGAATAGGCACGGTAACCGATGAAAAGGGTATGTTTGCCTTATCGGTTCCTGATAGCCTGGTTGGTGAGAAATTACGCGTTTCAAGAATTGGGTATAAAACCAGGGAGCTCGGCGTTAAGGAGGTTGAGAAACAATTGGTGTTATACCTGGCGCAGGCCTCCACAAACTTAAACGAGGTGGCTGTTTCCGCTAAAAAATTAAAGATAAAAGTAGTGGGTAACGACACTAAAACAAGATCTGTTACCGCAGGATTTACAAAAAACAACCTGGGAGCGGAACTGGCCGTAAAACTGAATATCAAAAATCCCAACACCCAATTACGGCGATTTTTCATCAACATTGCCAGTAACGCGATTGACACACCTCTGTTCCGGTTAAACGTTTACAACCTCGATAAACATGGAAAACCTAACGAAAACATCCTTCAGCACAACATCTTGTTTCAACCAAAAGAAAAAACGGGACTTGTTGAGCTGGACCTGATACCTTATAACATCTACGTGAATGAGGATGTATTTATCGCCATTGAGTGGGTAAAAGATTTAGGGGATGTAAAAGGGCTTAGTTTTTCAAGCAAACTCATTGGCAGTCAAACCTATTACCGGCAGGCCAGTCAGGACAAATGGGAAAAACTTCCGAGTGTAGGCATCGGGCTTCATGCCGAAATTGGTTATTGACCGACGGAAAACTTAAATAGAACCTTTACTCGAGCGCCTTACCTTTTTTTTCTTGACAATGCCAGGGCAGGAATCGCATTTGTTTTTTTGCAGAATACATCCCTCCATGGTAGTAGCAAGGATAGCAAATACAGAAAGCAGGAGGAGGTATCTTTTAAACATGGCCTATTTCACAAATATACTCAATTTGTTAGTGTTTAGAAAAAAAGCGTATCGGCTTTGATACAGAGTGTTCATTTGTATAAAACCGTTAGGTGTTTCGGTGAACGAAGCGAATAATTTAGTATTTTTAAAAATTGTTATGAAGCTGTTTTTTCATATTGGGCAGTACTTTATGCTCATGTTCCGGGTTTTTAAAAAACCTCAGAAACTCCGGGTTTATATACGGCAGATTATCTATGAAATTGATTCCATTGGCATCTCTTCCCTATCGCTGGTAGCTATTATTTCTGTTTTTATGGGAGGCATTATTACCATTCAGGCCGCTTTTAGTTTTACCAGCCCTTTGGTCCCCATCTACGCGGTAGGTTTTACCGCCAGAGAAAGTATGTTGTTAGAATTTAGCCCAACGGTTATCTGTTTAATATTGGCGGGTAAAGTAGGATCGAATATTGCTTCGGAGATAGGCGCCATGCGCATTACGGAGCAAATCGATGCGCTTGAAATCATGGGCATCAATTCGGCCGGATACCTTATTTTTCCGAAAGTGGCCGCGGCGCTCTTTATTTTTCCATTCCTCATCGCACTAAGTATGTTTCTTGGGTTGTGCGGCGGGTTTGTCATGGGTGTTTCCTCCGGAGCCTGTACGGCTTACGAATACGTATTTGGCATTCAGGCTTTTTTTGAACCCTGGAAATTGTATTATGCCTTCACCAAAGTATTGGTATTTGCGTTTATTATTACTTCGGTTTCGTCTTACTACGGGTACCACACTACCGGTGGCGCGCTGGAAGTGGGCAAAAGTAGCACCAATGCCGTAGTTTACAGTAGCATCCTCATTCTCTTATTCGGGTTAATTCTTACCAATTTATTTTTTAACCGTTGATAGAGATTAAGAATATTAATAAAACATTTGGCGACAGACATGTGGTAAAAGACGTGTCTTTCACTTTTTTACCCTCCAAAACAAACCTCATCATTGGTGAAAGTGGTTGTGGCAAAACCACCATCTTAAAATTAATGGTGGGCCTTCATGAAATTGATTCTGGTCAGGTATTATTCGACGGACTGAATTTTCCAACCCTGGATGGCAGTCAAAAGCAGGATGTGCGAAAACAAATTGGCATGTTGTTTCAGGGAGGCGCCCTGTTTGATTCGCAGACCCTGGAAGAAAACGTGAGGTTTCCGCTCGATATGTTTACCGATATGAGCAGCGACGAAAAAAATGATCGCGTTAACTTTTGTTTGCAGCGCGTCAAGCTGGAAGGGAAAAACGATCTCTATCCCGCTGAATTAAGTGGTGGGATGAAAAAACGTGCGGCTTTGGCCCGTGCCATTTCCAATAACCCAAAATATTTATTTTGTGATGAACCCAATTCGGGCCTCGATCCCAAAACGTCCATCATTATTGACGATCTGATCAAAGACATAACTCAGGAATTTGAAATCACTACCATCATTGTAACGCACGACATGAACAGTGTGATGCAGATTGGCGATAACATCATGTTTGTTTACAAAGGCGAAAATTGGTGGACCGGCGATAAAACCGAAGTATTAGACACCAACAATAAAGAACTGTTTGATTTTGTGTTTGCCAGCGAATTTATGAAATCTACATTTAAACGCTAAATTCCGGGGGATTCATTTTGTATAGAATAGCCGCCCTGGTTTTGTCTAATGGTTCATGGGTCGGTAGAGAGAGAAAAAAATCCAATTGCCATTTCTGTGTTTTTTGCGCTTGTTTATTTGAAGTCACATCCCAGGGTGGATACACCCGAAAGCCACGTTTTCCCTCTTTAGTTGGGCTCGATAAGATTCCGTTTTCTAACAGCACATGTTTTGGAAAAACAAATTGACCCAGTAAATGATCTTTCCGCACACTGATCACAAATAAGTCAATCGTGTCTGAACCATCATGTGGTTGGGTGATGCCCATCTTATCCCTTTTCCAAAGTGTTACAAACTGGCCGGTTTTGGTGGGGGTAATTTTAGCCGAACGAAATTTTATGGTCGCATCATTTAAATTAAACGTACAGGCTGCATATTCAGCGCTTTCGTGTTCAAGCAAAAAATTAGTGTACACATACCCGCAAGGGTCATAAACAAGTTGTTTTGTGGTAGTTAAATCGGGGTGCATGAAAAAAACTAAATTTCTTCCTGGATCTCCAGCCAGCGCATCGATTTTTCATCCAGCGTATTGCTTAACGATTTTAATTCATCGCTCAGTTTCTGAATCTCGTTATAATCTGTTCCGGCTTTCACCAATTGTTCTTCCACTGTTTTTTTCTTTGCTTCCAGCTTTGCAATGTCTTTCTCCAGTTCTTCTAGTTCGCGCTGTGTTTTATAGGATAATTTTTTTACGGGCGCTTCCGGTTTTTCAGGAACTTTTTTTTCCACAACGGGTTCTGCTACCGGTAAAGCAGCTTCTTTCGCCAGCTCTTTTGCGTCTTCCCTTTTTTCACTTTTCCAGTTGCGGTATTCCGTATAGTTGCCCGGAAAATCTTTTATTTTTCCATCACCTTCCAGCACAAAAGTGTGATCTACCAGCCGGTCAATAAAATAACGGTCGTGCGACACGATCAGTACACAGCCCTTAAATTCTTCTAAAAAATCTTCAAGGGTCTGTAACGTCAATATGTCCAGGTCGTTGGTGGGCTCATCCAGAATCAGGAAGTTAGGATTTTTCATTAAGACGGTGAGCAGAAACAACCTTCTTTTTTCGCCGCCACTTAATGTATGTGCGTAACTGTACTGAACGTTAGGGGCGAAATTAAAACGGGTTAATAATTGAGAAGCTGATAAGCTGGTGCCATTAGCCAGCGGAATGTGTTCGGCAATATCCTGGATGATCTCAATGATGCGTTTGTCATTATTGATCACCATGCCGCCCTGCGAGTAATAACCAAACACAATGGTATCGCCCAATTGTACCTTGCCGGTATCTACTTGTTCTTTGCCCTGTATAATGTTGAGCAAGGTGGTTTTGCCTACGCCGTTTTTTCCAACTACGCCGATTTTTTCGCCGGGAATAAAAGTGTAATCAAAGGGTTCTGAGAGGATAACTTTGTTGGGGTAGTTTTTTGTGATCCTGTGTAACTCAACAATTTTGGATCCCATGCGCTCCATCTTCACGGTCAGTTCAATCTTTTTCTCCACACGTTTTTGTTTGGCCTTTTTTTCTATTTCATAAAACGCATCCACACGTGATTTGGATTTGGTGCCGCGGGCTTTTGGCATTTTCCTTACCCACACTACTTCCTTGCGGTAAAGGTTCCTGGCTTTATCAATCTCCGCGTCGGTAATTTGTTCCCGTTCCGCTTTTTTCTCAAGGTAATAATCAAAATTACCTTTGTATTCGTACAACACGTTGTTATCGATCTCAATGATCTTATCACACACCTCATCTAAAAAATAGCGGTCGTGCGTTACCAGTAAAATACTGAGGGAAGGGTCTTGTAAATAATTTTCGAGCCACTCAATCATCTCAATATCGAGGTGGTTGGTGGGTTCATCCATAATGATGAGGTTGGGTTTGTTGATAAGGGTTAAAGCCAGGGCCACCCGTTTCTTCTGTCCACCCGATAAGGTGCTGATGATCCTGGAAGTATCACGGATCTCAAGACGCGATAAAATCTCAAGAATGTTCTTTTCATAGTCCCAGGCATCTATCAGGTTCATTTCATTGAGCGCTTCTTCCAACCGGTCAGCAGCCTGTGGCCCCGAATCAGTTTCACTGAGTTTAATCACCGCGTCGTAATTTTTAATACAACGTACAAACTTGTTATCTGCCGTATCAATCAGTTGCTGAATGGTCAGGCTTTCATCAAACACAAAATTCTGATCCAGAAATCCTACCGTGATGTCTTTTCTGAAAACAACTTCCCCTTCGTCCGCAATTTCAATTCCTTTTAAAATTTTAAAAAGAGTGGTTTTTCCTGATCCGTTTTTTGCTACCAAGGCAAGTTTTTCGCCATAATTAATACCGAAACTGATCTTATTAAAAAGGACTTTAGCGCCGTATGCTTTAGAAAGGTTGTTAATGGACAATAAATTCATGGCCGCAAAGGTACTGGCTTTTGGTTAACCGTGTTGTTTTTTATTTTGGCCTTTTTCGCTAAATTGGGTGTTTAGTAGCCGAGTACGCACAATCCATTTAAACAAAAGCTATATGTAGCTTTTTATTGTTGATGCAGCTGATTCAATCAAGTAAGAAGTGTGGGGAGTGCAGAACAATCCAGACACGATCTTAATCCATATTCGGAGAATGAAATGCCAGGTTTTGGGAATTATTAAATAATCACCACCAGCTCCATTTGCCAGAATGAGGGGTTACTACCAACTTCATTAATTGGGATGTTCCGCTAACGGGTTGTCACATTGGCCGACTTACAGAAACAAAAAAATCTTCCGGAAAGCCGGAAGATCTATAGATGTGGGAGAGGTTGAAAAAAATCAGGGAGAACTAATTCACCTGGCTATAATTTTTGGTAGAAGCTACAGCACCGTTCTCGTCCCAACTGGTCCAAACACCGGTTTTGTCACCGTTTTCATAATTCATCTCAAAACGTTTGCGGCCACTTTCGTCATACACCAGCCAGGTGCCGGTTTTTTTACCCAAACTGTAAAACGCCACTGCCGAAATAGAACCATTTTCAGAATAACGCACCCATTTTTGATCTTTCTGACCTTTTGTGAAAGTGCCAGTTTCCATCAATTGGCCTGACGCGTAATAATAACTGGCAGGTCCTTCTACAACACCTTCCTTAATGGTTAATTCTGATTTAATGTTGCCCTGAACTTTTGAAACAGTTCCGTTAAACAGCTTGCCATTAAAAAGCGCATTGTCGCTGTCATTATCTATGTATAAACCCTGCTCGTTAAGTGTTTGTGCATGTACGCCCAAACCCACAACCAAAAGAGACATTACTACTAACTTTTTCATGATCTTAATTTTTAAAAGGTTAAACAACCAATTTGTTAAATCAAAGATATTAAGATAATGTTTTAGATACAATGCCGTAATGAAAAGATAACTTTAACTTTACTTTCAACGGCGTTAAAAAACGTTGAATCCCAGGTTAGTAAGGCGTTTTATTGAATTTGTTAGAGGGAAGTAAGGCTGAGTTCTGAAAAGAACGACAACTCGGATGATTTTAACTCCTTGGGTTGGAAACCAATAGTCTCGATACAGAGCGAATAAATCTGGTCGGTTTTTAATGTGAAATGGAAAGAACCTTCCAGATCGGCAAAAAAAGTTTCACCGGTTTCTTTCACCACAATCTTTGACCCGGGCAGCGCCTCGCCATAAGCGTCGGTTACTTTACCAGAAATGGATTTTGTGGTTGTTTTTCCCTTATCTGCGTTATCAGAAAACGCGACAGAATTTAAACAAAAAACAAAAAGTATAAGGATCAAATTTTTCACTGACCAAAAATAGACCAGCAACTTATAATAATCTTTAGGGCAATATTACCAAATTGTTAAGGCTAAGGGTAGCCCCCGTTAGATCCGCTGACTGAATTTTCTGCGGAAAGCGCCCTCAGGCTCTTAAGTAGTGAGGGATCTGGCTGTTTTTTCAAAAAACTGCAAAATCGGCCTATCTTTGCGCCATGAGAATAGATATTATAAGCGCTGTTCCCGATCTGATGACCAGTTGTTTTGGTCATTCCATTTTAAAACGGGCCATTGCGAATAAGTTAGTGGATGTAAATCTCATTAATTTGAGAGATTATTCGGTAAATAAACAAAAACAGATTGATGATTACGCTTTTGGCGGTGGAGCTGGCATGGTGATGCTGATTGAGCCAATTGCCGCCTGCATTAATCGTCTTAAGGCCGAACGCGACTACGACGAAGTTATTTATATGAGCCCCGATGGAGAGTTGTTAAATCAAAAAATGTGCAACCGCTATTCTCTCGCCAAAAACCTCATGATCCTTTGCGGTCACTACAAAGGGGTTGACGAGCGGGTGCGGCAGCACTTTATAACAAAAGAAATCAGCATTGGGGATTATGTTTTAAGCGGTGGAGAACTTCCGGCAGCGATTTTCAGCGATGCCATTATTCGCCTCTTACCCGGTGTGTTGAATGACGAAACATCGGCTTTGAGCGATTCTTTCCAGGATAACCTTTTGGCGCCACCGGTATATAGTCGTCCGGCAGATTATAATGGGTGGAAAGTGCCGGATGTACTACTCAGCGGGCATACCGCTAATATTGAAAAGTGGCGGCACGAACAGAGTGTGGAACGCACGCAAATCAGAAGGCCGGACCTGTTGAAATAAGGAAAACTATTAAAAACCTGGCATTTTATTTTCCCAATTAAATTGCGTTATTTGATTCCCAAAATTAACCAAATATGAAAGTTGGAATTCCAGCGGAAATATCCCCCAATGAACTGAGGGTGGCAGCTACCCCTAAAACGGTAAAACGTTTACAAAAGCAAGGCTTTGAAGTAATTATACAACACAATGCCGGGCAAAAAGCGAACTTTTCAGACAAAGAATTTGAAGATGCAGGGGCAAAAATAGTTAATACCGCTGCTGAAATATATGGACAGGCGGATATTGTATTAAAAGTAAAAGAACCGAGCCCGGAGGAAGTAGATTTAATGAAAGAAGGGTTGGTGTTATTAAGTTATTTATGGCCTGCCCAAAATCAGCCATTACTCCAAAAATTAGCGGATAAAAAAGTGAACGCGGTGGCAATGGACGCTATTCCACGTATTTCGAGAGCCCAGAAGATGGATGTGTTATCCTCCATGGCAAATATTGCTGGGTATAGAGCTGTTATCGAGGGTTCTTACCATTTTGGAAGGTTCCTTAACGGACAAATTACGGCTGCTGGCAAAGTAGAACCGGCAAAAGTATTGGTAATTGGTGCCGGAGTGGCTGGTTTGGCGGCCATTGGGGCGGCTAATTCATTAGGCGCCATTGTAAGAGCTTTTGACACCCGCAAAGAGGTGGCCGAACAAATAGAATCCATGGGAGCGCAATTCCTTACCGTTGAAATTGAAGAAGATGGGGCAACCTCTTCGGGATACTCTAAAGAAATGAGTAAGGAATTTATTGATGCCGAAATGGCTTTATTTAAAGCACAGGCAGCAGAGGTGGATATTATTATCACCACTGCGCAAATACCAGGAAGACCGGCACCAAAATTAATTTTGGAGGACCATATTGCGGTAATGAAACCCGGTTCGGTGATTGTCGATTTAGCGGCATCTACGGGCGGAAATTGTGTGTTAACCAAAAATGGCGAAGTATTTACTACCTCAAACGGGGTCACTATTCTTGGAAAACTCAACCAGTTGCCTAATCAGGCTTCACAACTTTATGGCAATAATCTGTGTCATCTTTTAGATGATATGGGAAAAGCCGAAAAGTTCAAGATCGACATGGACGATGCTGTTGTGTCGAGGGCTATGGTAACTCATAACGGCAAAATTAACTGGCCGCCGCAACCACTCCCTGTAAGCCCTGCCAAACCTAAGGTAGCAGCAACCATTGAAACAGAAGATCCAAAAGTGGTGGCGGAGCGTAAAGCTAAAAAAGAAACCCGGTCAATGGTGATCCGCTTGGGAGTAATAGGGTTGTTCCTGTTGATCTTAGGCCAATTTGCCCCAAGCGAATTCATGCAACATTTTACCGTGTTTGTATTGGCTGTTTTTGTTGGCTGGCAGGTAATTTGGAATGTATCGCATTCCTTACACACGCCGTTAATGGCAGTTACAAATGCCATCAGCGGTATCATCATCGTTGGCGGGTTATTGCAAACTACCGATGATCTTTCAAGCCCAATGACAGTGCTGGCGTTCGTGGCTATTTTAGTGGCCAGTATTAATATTGTGGGTGGGTTTGTTGTTACCCACCGCATGTTGAAAATGTTTAAAAAATAATAAGAAAGTATGATTGTTAAGGAAATTCAAATTGCAGCCTATTTATTTGCCAGCATCCTTTTTATATTAAGCCTTGGAGGCTTGTCTTCGCAAGAATCTGCTAAGCGTGGTGTTTTTTACGGAATTATCGGAATGATCATTGCTGTTTTGGCAACCGTGTTGGGCCAGGGAGTTCACGGTCATGTTTACATTATAGCTGCGGTTGCAATTGCCTCGGTTATTGGTGTATTATTAGCCCGTAAAGTAGAAATGACTTCCATGCCACAGTTAGTAGCCATTCTGCATAGCTTTGTGGGGTTGGCCGCGGTACTGGTTGGCTTTGGTTCATACCTCGATCCTAAAACCCATGCTTTAGCATCTACGGAACACACCATTCATCTGGTAGAAGTTTTTATTGGTGTTTTTATTGGCGCTATCACCTTTACTGGGTCCATTGTTGCCTGGGGAAAACTGGAAGGTAAGATCAGGAGCAAACCCCTTCTTTACCCGGGAAGACACGCGGTGAATATTATATTGTTGGTGGTGTGTGTAATAATGGGCGTGTTGTTTACCGCCATGCCAGGTACCGACGGAATGTTGTACTTATACCTGATGACGGCTATCGCTTGTTTCATAGGTGTAATGTTGGTAATGGCCATTGGTGGCGCTGATATGCCAGTAGTAGTATCTATGCTCAATTCGTATTCGGGATGGGCGGCTTCCGCTGCGGGCTTTATGTTAGGGAACGACTTGTTAATTGTAACAGGCGCGCTGGTAGGTAGCTCGGGGGCTATTCTTTCCATTATTATGTGCGAGGCCATGAATAGATCTTTTGTTTCGGTTATACTTGGCGGATTTGGAGATACATCTAAAGGCGGTGAGGCCACCGCCATGGAAGGCGAAGTAACTGCCATGAATCACGAAGAGGTGGCGGATTTATTAAAAGAGGCAAAATCGGTAGTCATCGTACCGGGATATGGAATGGCGGTAGCAAAAGCACAGTATCCAATCTTTGATCTGGTGCAGACATTGCGCAAAGCTGGCAAAAAGGTTCGTTTTGCCATACATCCGGTAGCCGGCCGGTTACCCGGTCACATGAATGTATTGTTGGCCGAGGCCAATGTGCCGTATGACATCGTTTTGGAAATGGATGAGATCAACGAAGATCTTCCAGATACAGATGTTGTGATGGTAATTGGTGCTAATGATGTAGTTAATCCGGGAGCGCAGGACGATCCGTCAAGCCCGATTTATGGTATGCCGGTAATAGAAGCCTGGAAGGCTGAAAAAGTAATAGTGATGAAACGTTCCATGTCTGTGGGATATGCCGGTGTTGAAAATCCTTTGTTCTATAAGTCTAATACCGACATGCTTTATGGTGATGCCAAAGATAGCGTGGAGAAAATATTGGGCTTCTTAAAAGCATAAAAGGCACCTTACTTAACCCGTTGAACTTCCTTTTGGGAGAGCGCAACAATACTTATTAATAAATTTTAGTGTATGCAGCTAATGTATTTGTATTTTGAAAGTAGATAAATATATTGGTCAGTCAGGTTACACCTCTCGCCGTAAAGCCTATGACCTTGTTGGAGAGCACCGCGTACGTGTAAACGGAAAAACGGCTACGCATAGCACAAAGCTGCAGGAAGGAGATGTTGTAACGATTGACGGGGTGGAATTAAAACCAAAAATTTTTAACCCCGTTTATATTGCATATAACAAACCCAAGGGAATCATCTGTACTTCCGAAAAAATCCCCGGAAATATTATTGATGCCGTAAACCACCCTGAACTCATTTATCCGGTTGGACGTCTGGACAAGGAGTCGGAAGGCTTGATCCTATTAACCAACCATGGCGCCCTCAACGATAAAATTACACACCCCAAATACGAGCACGAAAAAGAATACCTGGTAACCTTAAACCTGCCAGTAAGAAAACAATTTCTGAACGAAATAAGCGAAGGAATAATGATGCAGGGGGAGAAAACCAAACCCTGTATTGCCTCGCTCGAACCAGGGACCAAGCGGGTGTTTAGAATTATTTTAAAACAAGGACTCAACCGGCAAATCCGGCGAATGTGTAACGCCTACGATTACCAGGTATTAAAACTTCAGCGCGTACGGGTGATGAACATACATCTCGATAAACTAAAATCGGGAGAGTGGCGCAATTTAACGGACGAAGAGCTCGAAGGGTTGTTTTCAGCCGTAACAAAACAATAAGCATGAGCAATTTTTTTGGAACAGAGATACTTGAAGACGCATCGGTTTTATTGCGGCCACTCCAGTTATCCGATGTAGATCATCTGTTACCCTTTGCATTAAACGAGCCGGAGATTTGGACCTATTCGTTAATTTCAGGTGCCGGGAAACAAAATCTGGAGAATTATATCCGCGTCGCCCTTGAAGCCCGCAATGCGTGCAGGGAAATCCCCTTTATTGTTTATGACAAGCAAAAGCAGCAATATGCTGGTAGCACACGTTTTTATGACATACAACCGACGAATAAAACACTACAGCTGGGATATACCTGGTATGGAAAAGATTTTCGTGGAACAGGTTTAAATAAACACTGCAAATTTTTATTACTTGACTATGCGTTCGGTCAATTGGGGATGGAACGGGTGGAATTTAGAGCCGATGTGAGAAACACACGAAGCATTGCGGCCATGCAAAGCATAGGTTGCGTTTTAGAAGGCGTCTTAAGAAGCAATGGAGTCACACACGGCGGCGAGCGCAGGAGCAGTACAGTGCTAAGTATTTTAAAGAATGAATGGATAAATGATCTCCAGGATCGTTTAAAAAACAAAATCTATAAGTAACTGATTTGTAAAGATGTTCGCCGTATTTGTATCGTCATTTTATGTATTTGTACAATAATTTGGCGCAACACACGTTTTTCCAAAAAACAAAACCGAGCAGGTTACAATTGCCGAAATTAAATTTTAGTCTGTGCAGCGTTTTACTATAAGTAGCGTCTGTTTACTAGTGCGTGCTTAAAAGAACACATTAAAATTAAAACTGTCGGGGAATAGGATCATCAGAAAAAGTATCACCCAAAACTATGACGAGATTAATCATTTTCTTTTTTTTGTTAGGATGGACGAACGCGTTACGCTCCCAAAAACATACCATTAGCGGTTATGTTGGAGACAAAAGGTCTCAGGAAAAACTCATTGGTGCAGTAGTGTACGACGCTAAAACTAAATCGGCAGTTACAACCAACGCTTATGGTTTTTTTAGCCTTACCTTACCGGCAGACAGTGTGAAGCTGGTCATATCGTACATAGGCTTTGCAGCCCAGAGCAAAACATTCCTACTCAGCCAAAATCTGTCGTTGAATATTGATTTGATTCCTGACAATGAACTAAAAACAGTGGAAATAGTGGCCGACCAGAATGAGCGCATTGAGGAAAAAACCCGCATGAGCACCATCAATATTCCCATTGAACAAATCAAGAAGGTTCCCGCTTTGCTTGGGGAGGTGGACGTTTTAAAAGTGTTACAATTACTCCCCGGAGTGAAGAGCGGTGGTGAGGGCACGAGCGGGTTGTATGTAAGGGGAGGTGGTCCCGATCAAAACCTTATTTTACTAGATGGCGCGCCTATTTACAACGCGTCTCACCTGTTTGGATTTTTTTCTACTTTCAACGCCGACGCTATAAAGAATGTGGAATTAATAAAAGGGGGATTCCCGGCCAGGTATGGAGGAAGGCTTTCATCCGTCATTGATATAAACATGAAAGAAGGAAACATGCGTAAGTATAATGTGGAGGGTTCTATAGGCATAGTGTCGAGTAAGTTACTTATTGAGGGTCCTATTTGGAAAGATCGTACCTCCTTCATCGTTACTGCCCGGCGTACATATATTGATAAATTAACCCGTCCTATTATAAGAGCAGCCACAAGAGGCGAGGGAGACGGGGGTTATTATTTTTACGATCTTAATTTAAAAGTAAACCATAAAATTTCTGATCGCGATCGGGTGTTTTTAAGCCTTTATAACGGACTGGATAATTTTTCTTTTGCAACCGGGGGAACTCTTACAGGAGGCACCAGCTATGGAGGCTATCTAAAATGGGGTAATACACTTGGCGCGGCGCGCTGGAACCACGTCTTCAATAGCAGATTATTTTGTAATACGAGCGCAACCTACACGCGCTATAAGTTTGGTATTGGCCAGGAAATAAAAGATCTTAAGAACGATACCAAACAAGTGTCAGATTACTTTAGCGGGATTAACGACTGGGCCGGAAAAATCAACTTCGACTTTATGCCCGGGCCAGACCATTACATAAAGTTCGGGGCACATTATACGTATCATACATTTAAAACGGGGGCGGAACAATATAAAACTACAGGGTTTGATCGCGATAGTAGCTCCAGAACTGGTAATCCCGATATTTTTGCAAACGAAATTAATCTGTACGCCGAAGATGACTGGAAGATCAACCGTAATCTGAAGGTGAATTTTGGCGTTCATGGCGCGGGGTTCTGGGTGCAGAAAAATTTCTATAAATCGGTGCAACCGAGGGTCTCTGCCCGGTACCTTCTTCCATACAACTGGAGCGTAAAAGCTTCCTATGCCAGTATGACGCAGTTTATTCACTTACTGGCAAATTCAAATATTGGTTTACCTACCGATTTATGGGTGCCAGCTACCAAACGCATTAAACCCCAGCAATCTTATCAGGGCGCGTTGGGAGTAGCTAAAAGCCTAAAGAACAATACCTTTGAATTCAGCGTGGAAGGGTATTACAAATACATGAAAGACATTATTGATTACCTGGACGGGGCTAATTTTATTGGTGGGAATAACGATTGGGAACAGAAAGTGGCGCAGGGGAAAGGTTGGAGTTACGGTGTGGAGGTGTTGCTGCAAAAGAAAAAGGGGAAGTACACTGGTTGGATTGGCTACACCCTTTCCTGGACCAACCGACAGTTTAATGAAATTAATTTCGGCAAAGTGTACCCATACAAATATGATCGCAGACATGATGTTTCAATTGTAAATATTTATAAAATAAGTAATAAACTTGATATCGCTGCTACGTGGGTATATGGTACTGGCAATGCGGTAAGTTTACCTCTTCAGAGCTACCTTGCAGCAAATGTTCCGGGCCTTAATTCTAACGACGCCCAATACTTTGGCAGCAGGAATAATTACCGCATGGCACCCTACCATCGGTTCGACATAAGTATTAACAGGCATAAGAAAAAGAAGTGGGGCCGGGTTACCTGGAGCGCCGGTGTGTATAACCTCTACAGTCGGCAGAATCCGTATTTCCTTTATTTTTCTACAAATAGTTACGGGCGTAAACAATTAAAGCAGGTAAGTTTGTTTCCATTAATTCCGACCGTTAGTTGGACTTTTAAATTCGATTTTAAAAATTTCAAAGAAATTTTTAAGGACGACGAAGAGTTAGAAGAATTTGAAAAAGAGCAACAGTAAAAACCTATGGAAAAGTATCATTCAATACTCCTGTTAACCGGTGTTACCCTATTTTTGTCATGCCAAAAGGTGATCGAGCCGAAAGACCTGCCCGAACAAGACCCTCGTATTGTCGTGAATTGTATCTTAAATACAGATGAGAACATTCATGCAAACATTTCGATGAGTAAAAGTATCTTAAGTGGTAAGGATTATAAATACATCAACAATGCCATTTGTGAATTGTACGAGGATGATGTTTATATACAGAACCTGGTTTTTATGAGTAATGGAGATTATGCTGCACCGGTATTTCCTAAAAACAACAAACGGTACACGCTGAAAGTTTTGGCCACCGGATTTGAAAGCGTAAACGCCACTACCTCAATGCCTCCTACTTTTAGCACCAAACCGCTTGAAACTTACGACACCGTTAATTCCTATTATTCAAGATCCAGGTATGGTTCGGGTGGCGATAGTTATATACAAGGTGAAACTAAATATCGAGTTCGGTTAATAGATGAGCCCAATGTAAAAAACTATTATAGTATTGTACCCAGGGTAGTTTTATTGGATAGCCTTGATGAGCCGGTAAACTACTCAGTAAGTATTACTGTTGTCGATTACACGAGTTCCCGAATCTTGGGTGGCGAAACTTACTATTCCGGATCAATGGACATTGACGACAAAACGGTGGTGAACGGACAGGAAATAGTTGCCAATATCGGTGTTCAGATTTATGTGAATGAGAACTCCAATACAAAGCCAGTAAAAAAGGTGCAGGTGTTTTTACAATTCCAAAGCGTGAGCGAAGATTACTATAAGTATAAACAAACGCTGTTAAACCAGGCAACAATGGGAGTAAACCTGTTTGCCGAACCCGTGTTGGTCTACAATAATATTAATAATGGCATGGGAATATTGGCCGGAATGACAACAACCTTTGTTCCGGCATATAGTGGAAAAATTCAAGGCAATTAAAATCGGGTACCAATGACCAGAATATCATCTACCTGCTCGTGAGAACCACGCCAATCTTCTATTGTATTATGTAATAACACCCCCTGTTGCTCCATGCTAAGATGTTGTGAGCGAAGAAGTAGTTGTTTAAAGCTATTCGTTTTGAATTTTTTTCCAGCAGGGCCACCAAACTGGTCAGCGAAACCATCTGAGAACATATAGATGGTATCACCCTTTTCGATGTTAATACTATGATTTCTAAATTTTTTGGATTCACCAAACTTCATATTTCCAATTGGAAATTTATCCGCCTTAATTTCAGTGAGTTCTCCATTTCTAATCAGCCAAAGTGGGTTGTAAGCGCCAGCATAATGAAGTGTTGTTGTTTCCAGGTCAAACACACACAAGGAAATGTCCATGCCATCTCGAACGGTGTTGTCCTCCAGGTCGGTTTGCCTGAGAGTATCTCCAATACTTTTATTTAATTCATCCAAAATCAGCGCAGGTTGTAGGACGCCCTGCTCCATCACAATTCTATCTAACAGGTTATGCCCAACAATCGACATGAAGGCCCCCGGAACGCCATGACCTGTACAATCCACCGCGGTAAAAATGACCTTATTGTTTTTATCAGCCATCCAATAAAAATCACCACTTACAATGTCTTTAGGTTTAAATAATACAAACGTGTTTGGTAAAATCTTGTTCACAAAATCATCAGGCGGCAATATGGCATCCTGTATCCGCTTCGCGTAGCGAATGCTGGCCGTGATGTCTTTATTGATTTCGTCTAGTTCCCTGTTTTTTTGAACTACCTCGGCAGTGCGTTCACTCACCTTGTCTTCCAGAATCTTTTTTTCCTGTTGAAGTTTGCGTTCTCTAAGTTTAATATAGGTGAACAAACTACCCACGATAACCGCAAAAACAGTTAAAGAAAACCACCAGGTTTTCCAGAAAGGGGGTGCTATATCTATTTGCATGGTCAAAGGGTTCTTGTTACAAACACCAGAATTATTGCAAGCAATTAGATTGAACGTATATTTATTTGGAGGTAGGTTGGAATAGTTTTCAAAATTTTGCGAGGTGGCAGGTTTCCAATCTTTATCGTAGCCGTCTAGCTTCATTTTGTATACTACTGCTTCTGGATTTGACAAGGAGATGCCGATGAATTCGAAACGCAAAGAATTTTGTTCGTAAGAAAGATTTACTTCTTTTGCTGGAGGATATTCTTCAAGGTTCACTTTAAAGCCGGTTAACTTCAAAACGGGTTCCAGTGCAACAGGGGTGTCAAAATCCGGACTGTATTTGAATACACCATTAACCGTCCCAAACCACAAGTTATTCCCGTTATCTTTGTAAACCGCTTTTGATTTAGTTTCCATTCCGGTAAATCCTTCACTTTTTGAGTAAGTTCTGAAACTATTATTCTGGGGATTGTATTTACTCAGCCCTTTATTTGTGCCAAGCCATACGTTGTTTTTGTGGTCGGTTATTATTAATGTAATAAAGTCAGACACAAGTCCCTGTTTGATTTTATAATTTGTGAAAGATTTGCCGTCAAACACAAAAGCACCGCCACCTTCTGTTCCGATCCAGATACCGTGTTTGCCATCTTCTGCAATGGAGGTGATGCTGTTATGAGTTAGTCCATTTTCACGGTTTAGCTTTTTGTAGGTTTTTCCGTCAAACAGGGTTATTCCTTTTTGTTTAGTGCCAATCCAGATGGTTCCTTTGTTGTCTTCATAAAGAGCAGAAATATCGTTATCACTGAGGCCATTAATTGTGCGCATGGTTTTTATCTGCTCCGAAGAAATATCATACCTCACAACGCCTTCAATGGTTCCTATCCACAGGTTATTTTTTTTATCCACCATGAGGCAGCTCACAAACGGATTTACAATATCATTAAGTACTGTAACATTAACAACGCGATTTTGACGGGTATCGTACTTTACGGTTTTCCCTCCCCAGGTTCCAATCCACAGGTCCCCGTTGCGGTCAGCTACAATCGCTCTTATATTATTTGAAGGAAGGCCGTCCGCCATCGTGAGGCTCTTAAATGTATTGCCTGCTTTTTCGGTGGGGTTATAGATGGTGATACCTTCATTGGTTCCAAACCAATAATTCCCATTTCGGTCTTTACATACTGCCCAAACTTGTTTATCAGCCAGCCCGTCTTTTTTTGAAAAGGAAATAAATTTTTCACTGGTAAATACTTCCATGCCTTCGCCAAGGGTTCCCAATAAAATATTTCCTTCACGGTCTTCAGAGATGCTTTTAATCTTATTTACTGCGAGGCCGTTAGAAGTATTGAAGACAGTGACTGCCCTTGAATGTTTGTTGTAGCGGCAAACCCCGTAATTAAAAATAGAGGCCCATACATTTCCCTTTTTGTCTTCATAAATGGTGTAAACAAAATTAGTCACACCGCTGGTATTTATATTTGGCAAGTTTTCAGGCCGGATAAGATGTTCAAATGTTTGGGTTTGTACATTAAATCGCGATACGCTTCCGCTGCTGGTCCCAATCAGGAAATTATCGTCCTTTTCTTGGGTAAGGCAGGTAATCTGTCCGGGGGGCATGCCTTCGGTACGGAAAAACTCAAACCGGTGCGTGGATTTGTCAAGGATTTTTATACCAATGTCCGTAAGGAACCAGAGATTTCCGTTACGATCCTCACCAACCGAGAACACATATTGACTCAACCCCTCGCGACCCGAATACACTTTTATCTGTAGTTTGCTGCTGGTACTTTTCGATGGGTTAATAATTCGTATGGCGCCTGCTGTGGCTGTTGACACCCACAGACTACCCGTTTTATCCTGGAAAAAACCATAAATTTTTTTATCCTTTGGGAGCATCCTGGAATGGATGGCAGTAAATACCTTTCCATCAAACACGGTCAGAGCGCCATTCTCATGGCCCAACCAAATTTTGTTTGTTTTATCAAGAAAAATAGCACTTACGTTATTATCGGCAAGCCCGTCTTCAGTGGTATAATGTGTAAAATTTTTACCGTCGAAACGGGAAACACCGCTTTCGGTAGCCAACCAGAAAAAACCGGCACTGTCTTCAATTATGCCAGAAACGTTGGATTGCGACAGGCCATTCTGTACCCCATAGTTAACAAACTGGTAGGTTTGCGCGTTAAAACAAAAGGGGAGTAAGAAAAGTAAAAGTTCAAGTACTATTTTTCTATACATGCTCCTAAGGTAACAATCTTAAACTATTTTCTTATAAAGAAATAAGTTCCGCCTTCGTCTTCTAAATCTTTAATCTTCCCAAACTTTGGAGATTGATTACCTGCCTGAATCACAGCTGCCGAAACTTTTTTAGTGATTTTTTCAATGGGAAGGCATGCATCCGTATTGTTGGTAAGACACGCAGCAAATGTTTTAGAGAATTGAGAATTGTCAGAGGCCAGTTCGTAACCCGCAGAAGTAAACACCTGTGATGATTTGGCTTTTGTTAATTCCCAGTTATCACAACGTTTTTCATTGCCATCGCCACGCATGGCCATCAAAAAAGTGGCCCCGGATTCGCAGGCATCGGTAATAACCAGTGTATGTATCAATTTACCGGAATACGATTGCATAGCAGCTTTTAGGTTATTGATGCCAAAATAACTGAACTCATCGTCCGTTTTTCCGTCAGAGGGCACCCAGTATCCTGTTGGACTTACATATTTTCCATGCCCGGCATACCAAATTAAAAGACTGTTTACATTGTTGTTCTTCACGTAATCCCTCAATTCAATAGAAAAGAATTTTTCCATTTCATTTTTGGTCATATCCTTTTTATGAATGGTTTTGGTTACCTTGTAAGCAGCGAGCGCCGACTTCATCGCCGTGATGTCTTTTGCAGGCCCCTCAAGACTTGGGAAGTTTGCATATTTGCTGTTTTCAATAAATACGACCCATGTATTCCCCATTGGATTATCTACCGCGGCATTTGCGCCACTTCGGTTCAAACTGTACATCTGGGAACTTTCATTGCCATAAACGTCTTTCACTGTAATCGTAATTTTGTTTTTGTTGGCAATGTTGTATTGCGAGGAAAAGACCGGGTTGAGGTGCGAAGGGTTGAAAGAGGCCAGCTGGTCATCAATCAAGATGGATTCAATAAGGCTCTGGTCCTTAATTTTCCCCTCAATGTACATATCCGCGTTATTGTTATCAATAAATATTTCGTTCTCAAACGAAGTAGCAGGCGTTTCAATCGCAATGAGCGGTTTATTACTTTCTGTTTTTTCAATTTTAAACTGCGTAGCCATCGTGTTGTTGTAAATATCAGCGACGGTAAAAGTGATATCACTGAGTTTAGAAAGTCCTGTAGCTTTTAAAGTAAATTCAGGGTTTAACGAATCTGGGTGAAATTCCACTGTACCCAGGCTTGACTGGATCGATTTGATTTGGCTTTCATCTTTAACTACGCCGGTTATGAGCATTTCATCCTTATCCGCAGAAATTTTAATTATTTTTTTGTCGCTCGAGCGGGGGGAAGTTAACTCTACTTCAGGTTTAACACTTTCGCGGTTAAGCTCAATCATTTTCTTTTTTGCCTGTTTTACCATATCGGCAATGCGCACATTACCAGCTGCCAAACTGTTTACCTTATTATAGTCAGCGAGTGCTGCTTTGTGATTCTGCATTTGTTCATTGGCGTTGGCCCGCTTCATATAGGTGTCTACGTCTGTGGCGTCAATTTTCAGAATCTGAGTATAGTCGTTTACAGCATTCTGATACTGCCCCATTTTCTCATAATAGGAAGCCCTTTGTTTGAAAGATGCTGGCGTTGCTTTGGAAAGAACAACCTTTGTAATGTCATTCAGGGCGTTTTGGAAATCTTTTCTGGAAGCACTCACGATACTTTTTGCAAAATAAGCATCCATATTGTTGGGATCTTTGGCAATGGCTTCATCCGCAATTTTTAACGCGTCGTCGTTTTTATTGAGTTTAATATTTACCAGCGCCAAGCCCACGTAAGCAGGGATAAATTTTGAATCGTAGTATTTAGAGCTTTTGTAGAATTTTTCGGCTTCCACATAGTTTTTAAGGCTGTCTAACATCACGGCATGATTATAATAACTTGTCGCTGTTTTCTTTTCATCCAACCCCATTTTTGTGACAACCAGGCCATAGGTATAGTCTTTCAGCTGAAGCAATACAGCCACTTCCATCTCGATCGCTTCGGTATAACCGTTATCCCTTTCAAGGGCATTACGTAGCATTTGATCCGCGTCGGCATATTTTTTCAAATCGGCGAGCAGTCGTCCTGCGGCATAATAGTAGGTTTTTTCCTTAGGAGAGAATGCTATCGCTTTTTTATAATCGTCAAGCGCCTCCGCTTTCATATTTTGCTTTTCGTAGCAAATCGCTCTGGAAATATAAGCTTTCTCAAATTTCGGGTCCAAATCCAACGCCTTGGAATAATTTTCAATAGCCTCTTTGTAGTTTTTAGTTTCTTCAAACTTCTCCCCTGCAGCAAAATATTTTTTTGGAGATTGTGATAAAAAAATAAGCGGGGCCGATATGAATATAGCAGTGATAATTTTTTTTATATTTCTCATAGTACGGGTATTAAATTTTCGTAGAACGAATATAGTGCTTTTTCTTATTTTTTAAGCAGTTTTTCCAGTTTTGGCCAATAATAACGCGGTTTTTTGATGTTATTTTAACATTAAGCAGTATCTCCGGATAATTTGGAAATTTCATTTTAACACTTTCCAGTTATCTGTTTAAAGCGTCCAATTAAACAATTGCATCATCAATTCGTGCAAAAACTTATTTTTTTATCCTGAATTACTTATTTTTATTGAATGAATAAAACAATACACACACTGTCGTGCATTTTGCTGGCTTTTAGTTGTCACTGGGTCAATGCCCAAAATTTAGAAATCAATGGAAAATGCGGCACCGAAATCCCATCGCAGCAATGGGAAAATGAATTTCAAAAAAAGATTTCGGAACTTATTGAAAACAAGACGGCTAATAAAACTCAGCAAGGGTATACCATCCCGGTTATTATCCATGTTATTCATGGTGGACAGGCGGTTGGCACATACCCTAATCTGGCACAGGGCCAGCTAAATTCCCAGATTCAAGTACTGAATAACGATTATGCTGGCACGGGGTTTAACTCGGGCAATTACCCTGCCACTGCTTTTGCGGCATGGGCTTCTACTGTGCAAAGTGTTTTACCGGCCAGCCTGGATGGAAATGGCAGAGTGGCCATTGCTAACTGCAATGTTCAGTTTTGTCTTGCTACCAAAGACTCACTTGGAAATATTTTGCCGGAGCCGGGAATCGACAGGATCAACTATGTGTCAAAAGGTTGGCCTAATCCGGCGTCTGCAAGTTTAGATTATAATGCATTTAAGAATTTGATGGATAACACTATCAAACCTCAAACGATATGGAATGTTTCCAGATATTTAAATATTTGGATTACCGATGGAAATTTAAATTCAACGGGGGGGTTGCTTGGATATGCTACATTTCCTCCTTTAACCGGGTTGAGCGGCATTAATTTTGCCAATGGCACATCAATAAGCGATGGGTTCTGGTGCTACGCTCAAGCGTTTGGTTCTGCCAATATATTTCCTTCAGGCACCTATATGCAGGGTTACACCAGGGGTCGCACCAGCACGCATGAAATTGGACACTGGTTGGGGTTAAGACATATCTGGGGTGACGGTACCTGTGCTACCGATTATTGTAACGATACGCCACGGGCGAATGATCAGAATTTTGGTTCACCCAGTTACCCGCACAATGTAAATCTCTGCTCTGGTTCTGGCAATGGAGAAATGTTTATGAACTTTATGGATTACACGAATGACAATGCCAAGTATATGTTCACCACCGACCAGGCGAATAGAATTCAGGCTGCCATGGCAAACAGCCCGTACCGCAAGTTTCTGGGTACTCATAATTTATGTTCGGTTGCGAGCGTAGCAGCTACCGCATTTTTTAGTTCACCTATTAACGCTTGTACCGGGGTAGGACTTAACCTTTCGAACACGTCAACTGGCTGGCCACCACCCACCTTTACCTGGAGCTCTAATGGAGGCACTTTCAGTCCAAATCCACAAGTAACCTCTCCATCCGTTCATTTTTCTTCACCGGGAGTTTACACGGTGAGTCTCGCTTCTTCTAACGGCACTACGAGTGTATACACAAAAACAATAACGGTAACAAGCCCAACGCTTTATTTTTCAAGCACTTCCCAGACTATTTGTCAGGGCGGGGTAGCTATTTTTTATGTAAGTGGCGTAGATACTTACACCTGGGAACCTGGAACCATCGTAGACGCGGCCGTAGGATTAAATCCTTTATCTTCACAGGTGTATACTTGTACCGGCACCGAAATAAACGGGTGCAAAACTTCAAGCCTTGTAGAAGTATTTGTTTCACCATGTGTGGGTATCGATTCATACAAACTGGATGAAATAAATCTAATCGTTTATCCTAATCCTGCAATGGAGAGGTTAAACGTGCAATTAAACACTGCGGAACCCTCTGGTTTGACAATGGAAGTTACAGATGCTGTTGGAAGGACTGTTCGCCGCGAGGCAATTACTAACGTCTCTGCGGGCGAGATACATGTTGTGGATATTGCGGATTTGGACAATGGGATTTACTTTATAAAAGTGGTATCAGTTAGAGGTTCAGCGCGCACAGTAAAATTTGTAAAAGGAAATTAAAACAATACTCTGTATTGCGGAATTACAAAAAAGCGCAATTGGTAATCTGTTTTAATGGTTTTATTTGCGATATCATAACTTTGCTGAAACACATTTAAGTGGCGTGTGATGTTTTGGATATCCACACTAAATTCGTGGGTGACTCTTTTGCTATTATACCGATAACCCGGCTTTACGTCCAGTCGAAAATAGTCGGGATATTTGTTTTCAAAAGCGTGTTGACCATCGCGTACTTCCTCATTGGCAAGTACGCTGGCGGTTAGGTTTATTGGCGAATAGCGTTTTCCTCCTGCATAAGTACCGCGTAGGTCTATGCTGATAATATGTTTTTGATTGATCTTAAATTCTTTGCCACCTAACAGGTTAAACACGTAATTACCGTTAAAAGCTGTATTACGTAACACGTTATCACTGCCTCTGTATTTACTGTCGAACAAACTCCCGGTAAATAAAAAATAATAACCTTTGCTGTAAAATTTTTCAACGGTAAGCTCAAGACCATAATTATAACCCTGGCCCTTACTCACCAAATTATTCACATTAGGGCTGTTGAAGTCTGCACCAAGGTTAAGCGCTGAAAAATAGTCAGGGTAATTTTTAACCGGCGCGTTAAAAATGTATTGATAATACACCTCGGTTTTTAATCGGAAGTTGGGGGCAAAATTATTATCATAGGCAAGCACACCATGAACGGCCCTTGTGAAATCAAGATTCCTATTAGTTTCCACTAAACGACCATTAACGGTATCACTGGCAAAATAAACATAAATGGGTTGCAGTTGGCTGTGTAGCCCACCGCCCAGACTGATTGCTTGTTTTTTTGTGAGTGAATATTTTAACCCGAAACGTGGTTCAAACGCGTTGGAATTGTTAAGCAGAAAAAACTGGTTGCTGATCCCGGTGTTAATCAAAAAGTCGTCGGTGAATTTGTGTTGCCATTGAAAAAAGCCTCTGAGCAGGGCAGTGGAGCCTTTATAGTTGCGGAGGGTGACAAACGTATTCGTTCCAAACTGAGTATCCGTGCTATCTATAAACAGTGTATTATATAAGTCGGCGTAAGCTCCAACATTAAAAAAATTACGTGAGTTTATTTTTTTATTGTAAGTGCTGTTAACAGTGTATTTTATGCTTTGCGTGGTTTGCCTGTATTCGGGTTTTAAGTTTTTGTAGGTTTTAAAAGCGGTATCAATCCGGTCGGCAATAATATTATTGTATTGTCCGCTAACCCCAAGGTTGGTCTTAACGTACGCGTTATTTTTAAAAAGAAAGGTGTGTGAAATGCCGGTTGCGCCAACGTTTGAACGGAAATAAGTATCACGCGAACTGTAACCGTAAAGGTCCTGCCCCTCTTTTTTATCACTTTCTAACAGGGCAATATAACTTAAACCGCCAATGCCCCAAAGAGAAAATTTCCCAAGCCGGGACGTATTAAAATCCGTTTTAAAAGTTACATCCTGATATTGCGGCACAGCGGCACCGGTACCGAAATCGATACGAAGGGCTTTAAACACTGATAACGTGGAGTAACGGTAATTAACCATAAAGGATGAATTTCCTTTTTTGGCAAGAGGCCCCTCGGCGCCAAGTTCAAAACCGTTAAATCCGATCTGGGCTATAAATTCATGCTTTTCGTTGTTACCCTGCCTCATACGCAGATCAAAAACACCGGAAGTGGCGTTTCCATAATCAGCCGCAAAAGCGCCTGTCATAAAGTCGGAATTACCCAGGGTGTTATTGTTTAAAATGCTTACGGGCCCGCCTGTTGAACCAGCGTTGCCAAAATGATTGGGGTTTGGAATGTCAAGCCCATTTAGCCGCCACAAGATTCCTATTGGGGAATTGCCTCGGATAATAATATCGTTTCTTGAATCGTTCGCACCACTTACGCCCGCAAAGTTAGCGGCCATGCGGGCCGGATCATTCCTGCTTCCGGCATAACGGGCGGCTTCCTCCGCGCTAAAGATGCGCGAACTTACAGTACTCATTTTATTATTGGTTTGTGTTTTGTCTTGTTCGGCAGTGACTACAATTTCTTCACCCTGAATCACGTTTTCTTCGAGTTCAATCACTGAAACCGATTCTTTACCTGAATTTAGAATGATGGTGATGTATTTTTCTTTGTAGGTAATCGCTTGTATTTTTAACAGCCACCTGCCCACCGGTACCTGTTCGATTTTAAACTCGCCTTTTGCATTGGCGGATGAAGTCAGTAAAGGATTGGTGTTCATCACCTGAACAATGGTGCCTGGTATTGGCGACTGACTTTGTTTATCTATGACGGTGCCACGGATCGTTTGTGTGGGTGTTTGCGAGATAACCAAACCGCAACCCAGCATGAACATAAGGAGAAAAAGCCGTTTCATAAATAAGGCATTTACATTAATTACGGGGTTGTTGAAGAAACCGGTAAAATTTTGCCATTAAAGAACAAGTGACCGGTGAGCGAAAAATTACCAATAAAGTCACCCATCTGTTTTGCGCTGAGGGGCGCTTTGTAACCAGGAAAAGCTTTGCTCAGCATTTCTGTTTGGACAGCTCCAATAGCGAGACAATTCACGGAGATATTTTTTTCTTTCAATTCTTCAGCAAGGCATTCTGTAAGCCCGGTCAGAGCAGATTTACTGCTTGAATAGGCGCTGAGGCCCGGAAACTTGGAGCTGCCCTGAAAGCCACCCATACTGCTGATGTTCACAATATGAGATCTGTTTTTTTTACCCATGAGAGGCAATAATTTCTGTATCAACAAAAAAGGTGCAAATACGTTTGTGGAATATACCGCGCTGAGTTCAGCGATTGAAATTTTTTCGAAAGGTTTGTTTACGATCATGCCTGCATTATTTATCAGCACATCCAGCTGAATTCTTAAGGACTTGACAACTGCGACCATCTTTTTGAGGTCATTGGCCTTGGTTATATCACACTTTACCGGAAGAAGGTTATGCAGAGGTTTTTCTTTAACAAGGAGTTCCAGAGGTTTTGTGTTTCTGGAAACAGCAATTATAAGGTGTTCCGGATTCTGGCAAAGTTGTTTTACTGTTTCGAGGCCAATGCCGCGTGAGGCACCTGTAATAAGTATTAGCATTTTTTGTAATTTTACGGATACGAAGATACCTGATATTTCGTTAGGTGGAAAAGTAGAGCATGAAGAAGTTTTTTTATACCCTTTTTCTAATAACACTAATTGTGTCGTTTGCCGGCGCTCAGGTAGATAGCGTATACACCGGAACTGTTGAACGAAAGGAAAAAGAAAAAAAGAAAAAGGAACGAAACGATGAATGGAAGGAGAGGGTGACGTTTGGCGGGAATCTTCAATTGCAGTTTGGTAGTTATACATTTATCTACCTGTCACCCACGGTAGGTTACATTCCCTTCGAAAAGGTGAACGTTGGGGTGGGACTCATTTATAATTACATCAGCATTAATTATGGAGCTTATGGTAAATACGATCAGTCTATTTACGGCACACACACCTTTGCCCGTTACTTTATAACGGACGGGGTTTTTATACAGGGGCAATACGACCGGTTGTTTCAGCCAGGAGGGTCATTTTTTGGAAAAAGCGACAGGATATGGGTGGATTACGGTATGGTTGGCGGAGGATTCAGGCAGTCTATTGGGAAGAAGGCCTCTCTTACAACTACCATTATGTATAATTTAACGCCTAATCTTTTGTCTATCTACCCAAGTCGGTTAGTGATCCAATTTGGATTTATGAGCACGTTTTAATCATTAAAATTTCTTTCTGGCGTTAAATGGTTTAGAGGCTTTTTCACTTGTAGTTAAAAGGATTTTTATTTTATTTTCATCAGACAGTAATCTTTTAGCCTCATCCAAGTCCTGATCGTGACTGAGCGAAAATTCTATTCTTCCTTTTTGAAAATAATACCTGGATACAATTTCCTCCTCCAGATATTTTTTCACAGACGCTTTGTGTTTACTGATATCGTCTTTTTTATTAATGGCCATTTTTGCTACGAGCGCGTCATACTCTGGTTTGATATCAGAAAAATACTTTTCCTGTTCGGCATTTTTCTTTAAATCTTCCATTTCGAGTTCACTTTTTGTTTTATAAGAATAATCTTTGTCTTTCAGGTAATTCAAAAAATCTGCATATTCAGCATCAGACAATTGGAACTGCCCCACAGGTGATATTTGTGGATGTTTGATGTAATATTCCGTTGCGTAATTAAATATATGAAACTTTGAGATCAGAGAAATCAATATAGTTTCAAAGTGTTCGTCAGGCGTTTTTACATCGGGCATTACTCCGGCGCCGTCGTAAACGATCCGGCCATTCTTGGTCTTAAAGGCGGTGATCAAACTATCGGGTACTTTTTCAACCCGGCCCTCTTCGTCTTTATTACTGTAGTCTAACGCCTGTACACAGCGACCGCTGGGAATGTAATATTTTGCGACTGTAATTTTTATCTTGGCATTATAAACCAGGTCTTTGGTTTGTTGCACCAGCCCTTTACCATAGGTGCGTTTACCAATAATAACGGCCCTGTCTAAATCCTGCAAGGCGCCGCTCACAATTTCTGAGGCAGAAGCAGAATTTTCATCCACTAGCACCACCAGCGGTATTTGGGTATCTATGGGTGGGTTTACAGTTAAATAGCTTTTGTCCCATTCACTTATTTTCCCTTTTGTAAAAACAATCTCCTGCCCTCTTTCAACAAAAAGATTTACAATGTTTACCGCTTCATGCAAAAGACCTCCCAAGTTGCCACGGAGGTCAAGCACTAAGTTTTTACAGTTTTTGGTTTTAAGATCAACAAGTGCTGATTTTACTTCGTTTCCGCAGTTTTCGGTAAAGGCCACCAGTTTTATGTAACCCGTTTCTCCGTTTGATAGAACGCCAGAGTAGGGCACAGCCTTTGATTTGATTTCTTCACGGTTAAGACTTAATTCCACAGGGGTTGACTGACCGGCTTTTATTATTTTCAGTTTAATAGGGGTGCCTGCCTGGCCTTTTAGTAAATTACTGATCTGGTCGCTTCGTTTGCCTTCTACATTTATGCCGTTCACGCCTACGATCTGATCACCACCTCTAATACCCGCTTTATAAGCCGCAAAACCTTCGTAAGGATCGGCAATGATGATTTTTCCGTTGATGTCGTTTACTGTGGCGCCAATACCTCCGTATTCGCCTGTTGTCATAAAACGAAAATCTTCAATATCATTCTCCGTGTAATAAACGGTATATGGATCGAGGGAATTAAGCATGGCGTCAATGCCTGTTTTCATTAACTGCCCGGGTTTGGTTCCATCCACATAGGCCACATTAAGTTCCCGGTAAACTGAATTGAAAATGTCGAGATTTTTACTTATTTCGAAGTAATCGGGAGTGTAAGCCAGGGTAAAAAGTAAAATGGGAGCAAGCGAAAGGATTGCAATCCACTTCCTTGTTTTTGATTTGAAAATCATGGTTGGAAAGGAATAGATGTCTAAAATTAAAGAAAATAGTTAGTAATTGACTCACAAAACATCAATTTTAGCCTTTTTTTTGATATAAATTATCTTATAAATCTAAAAATTATCTTAATTTTGCCACCCGAATTAATCCCGTAAGATTATGACATTTATTTTTTGATCAGTATGCTTTGGGCCGGATGCTGATTTATTTATGCCCGGTCCCTCACTCTTTTAAAGAATCTGTTTCATTCTCTTACCTAAAATCTGTTTAAGAAAAGGTATGAAGTTATCAATGTTTAAATTTAATCTGCCAAAAGAATTATTGGCAGAGCACCCATCAAAGAATCGTGAAGACTCGAAACTAATGGTAGTGGACCGCGCAACTGGTAAGATCTCCCATAAAAAGTTCAAAGACGTTATTAACTACTTTGATGATGGTGATGTGTTAATTTTAAACGATACTAAGGTGTTTCCTGCCCGTATGTACGGCAACAAGGAAAAAACGGGCGCTAAAATTGAAGTATTCCTTTTGCGTGAGCTCAATGCGGAAAGCCGCTTGTGGGATGTTTTGGTGGATCCTGCCAGAAAGATCCGGATTGGGAACAAACTTTATTTTGGCGAAGATGATAGTCTTGTAGCCGAAGTTATTGATAATACGACTTCGCGAGGGAGAACGCTTCGATTCCTTTATGATGGTAGTTATGAGGAATTTAGGAAAATTTTATATGACCTGGGTGAAACCCCACTTCCTAAGTATATTAAACGCGCCGCGGAAGAATCTGACACCGAGAGGTACCAGACGGTTTTTGCAAAAAATGAGGGCGCAGTTGCGGCTCCTACAGCCGGCTTGCACTTTAGCCGTGAGTTATTGAAGCGATTGGAGATTAAGGGTGTTCAATTTGCACCGTTAACACTGCATATTGGGTTAGGCACTTTCAGAACGGTTGAGGTGGAGGACCTCACCAAACATAAAACGGAAAGTGAAGAGGTGATTATTTCGAGTGATACTTGTAAGATCGTGAATGCTGCCAAGGACAAAAAGAAAAAGGTGTGTGCCGTTGGAACCACCGTAATGCGGAGCATTGAAACTTCTGTGTCTACTACGGGCCATTTAAATCCATATGTGGGATGGACCAACAAATTTATTTTCCCGCCTTACGATTTTAGCATTGCCAATTGTATGATCACTAACTTTCATATGCCTGAAAGTACTTTATTAATGATGGTGAGCGCTTTTGGTGGATATGATTTGATTATGAAGGCTTACAAGGAAGCAATAAAGGAGAAATACCGTTTTTATTCTTATGGCGACGCAATGTTGATCCTTTAATTATAACGCCTTATAGCAAAAAAAGGTGGGATCATCTGTGATCCCACCTTTTTTGTTGTCGTTTTCTGGTTAATCCAACTTCAGAGTGGTGCTGCCAATTACGGTACCGTCACAGCTAATCTCTATCATGTAGTTACCCGGCACCATTTCGCCCTGTCCTTCACAATAGGTTACGCCGCTTATTTCCACATTGGCATAATTCAGTGTTTCTTTTCCGGCATAGTAGCCGCTACTCTGATTAAAGGTGAATTTATAACCTTCATCGTAATTTTTAGCCATTTCCTTACCGTCTGGTGTCATTATACGAATGTAAACGGTTTTTTCACCCGGTTTAGCAATTTTGTTCTCCCCTAAACTAAATCCAACCTTTATTTTTTCGGCTTTCCGGGCTTTGTTGGTTTCAGCTTCTTTTTTTCCGCCCCTTTTAAACAAAACTGCTTTAGCTGTGATGTTAAAACAACTAAGAATACTACCTTTTGCAATGGTTGTTTTAAGCTCGTCTTTTTCTTTGATCAGGGTGTTTTGTTTTTCCTTTTCAACGCCTAATTGTTTAATTACTGTTTTCTTTTCGGCAATAAGTGTTTGGTTCAGCGTATTTAATGAGTCAATGGTTCGCACATACCCTTGCATGATCATTCTCAGGGTTTCAGTTTCCTTTTTCAGTTTGGCAATAACGTACGCGTCTCCCTTGTGTTTTGCCGCTTCTTTTATCAACTCTTCAATACGGGCCTTTTTTTCTTCTATATCTTTTTGCATAACAGCGTCAGACGCTTGCAGTCCTTCATAGTCTTTTTGCAGGGCGAGTAGGTCGGCCTGTACGTTATCCCGTTCTACAATCACTTTTTCAGTAACAATTTTGTTTTCTACCACCCTGTTTTTTTCCTGCATCAATAACCAAATGGTTATTCCGTTGCTACCCATAAGCAAAAGGATAATGATCCATAAAATAATGCCACCCTTCCGACGTGGTTTTTCTTTTTGTTCGTTTATAGTTTGTTCACTCATAAACCAAAAATAGTTTACAAAAGTGTATATTAGTTGTTAAATGTATGACACTTATTAACGATTTCCTGTCATTAATTTATCCCATCCGCTGTGAGGCCTGTGGCAATAATTTGTACGGGCATGAAAAGTTTATTTGTAATTATTGCCTGTTAAATTTACCCAAAGGAAACTATCATCTCGAAACTGAAAACAAGCTGATGCGTCTGTTCGCTGGGCGCGTTCCCGTTGCCAACATTGGTGCATTTTACTTATTTGATAAGAGTGGAAAGGTTCAGAGGCTTGTGCATGCTATAAAATATCAGGATCAGGTGGAACTTGCGCGGCATCTTGGGAAGCTTTTTGCCTTAGAATTGATAAAGTGTAGTTGGGCCAACGATATTGATGTGATTATTCCCGTTCCACTACATAAACGAAAACTGAAAGCCAGGGGGTTTAATCAAAGTGAAGCTTACGCCAGCGGACTGGCAACTGCTCTGGGCAAGCCGGTAGATGTCTCTAACCTAAAAAGAATAAAGGACACCTCTACGCAAACAAAGAAAAAGAAGTACGAACGATGGAAAAACGTGGAGGGCATTTTTTCGGCGGTTGATCCGGGTAATTTGGTTCAAAAACACATATTGATAGTGGATGATGTGATAACGACCGGCGCAACCATTGAAGCCGTTTGGTCGGCAGTTAAAGATATCGAGGGAGTAAAAATTTCCGTAGCCAGCATCGCTTTTGCACCTAATTCTTAAATGCTGCCCATAAAACGCAGGCGGTCTTCTTGTTTGAGGAGGGCGCAATTTTCCACCCGGCCAAACCACTTCATTCTGCGCTTGGCAATAAAGGAGTAAAACACGTTTCTTAAAAAGGGCGGAATGATCACAAACACGATCATGAGCGGCCAGAGTCCTCTCATGTAAATAGTTAATCGTAGTGCTGCACAGGATTTTATGTAAGCGGAGTGGTCTTTAATTAGAACGACGCTGTCAGTATTTTCGGGGATTTCAAAATAATTTCTGAGCAGGATTCCAATTTCAGATTGTAGGGGGGCAAAATGTACTTTTTTATGTCTTTCATTTTTCAGGAAGAAGAGAACGGTTTTGTTACAAAAACCACATTCCCCGTCAAAAAGTAGAATAGGTTGTTTTAATAGAAGATCGTTGATAGTTGGAGTCATGGCCGCGCGAATATAAAATAAGGATCAACACTTAACTCGTATCGTTTTGAAGAGAGGGTAAATGTATTGAGGTCGATAAAACTTACAAAGCCATTTCTCCCTGCGCACTGACTGGTATGGTGAGGGGCAGGCCCTGTTGCGATAACATTACGGGACAGAACATAAATAACTTTTTTGGTTTCATCTACTGCAATCCCGTGCGGCTGAAATCCGCAGGCAATTTTGCTGGTTGCGTAACCGCTTGCATTTATGCGGGTAATTGTTCCATGTTTACCCGAAAAGGATAAAGTATCTTCCGAACAACTGACGAAGTATTGATTTGTGCTTTTTGAATAAACAATTTCCTGAGGGTAGGTACCGGTTTGGATAATGTTTGTGACGAGGCCTGATGGAATATGAAAAACCCTCACATCATTCGATTTTTGACAGGTAACAAGTAAATTGGTTTTGTCGGCGGACAGCAACACATCGTGAGGTTCGAGCGTGGAGAGATTATTTGGCGGCACATTATTTTCGAGCGAAAGTTGATTGGCAAAAGTGAAGCCGGTATCAATTTCCGTAAGATAATTGCCACTTTGCCCGGTAACATACATTTTATCCTCGTTAGGTCCCAGGGCAATTCCGTGTGGGAATACCTGCCCTCCCAGAAAATGAAGAAGTTTCATATTTTCAAGATCGACTGCGGCTATTTTACCGGAAGCGGTCCACGAAACACAATAAGCCTTTTTCCCGTCTTTGGTAATGGCAAAGGTATTCCAGTCCTGCGCGTTATCAATACCTGTACCGGCTGCTAAAGGGGTTAATGGAATGTTGCCAATTAGACGGTCGTCGTCGCAGCTGTATTTTTGCATGATGTTGTTGTTAACAAAAATAACGTACCAGTAGTTGCCATCGGGTGAAATTCTTAGATGGTGTGGCGTGTTTCCATTGGCTTTGGTTCCAACGGGAATAAAGCGAATCGGTAATTGAGTTTCACTGTCGAATACAGTTACAACGTCACATCCCTGATTAACCGCATAAAGTTTTTTTCTTTTTGGGTTATCGGCCCATTTAATTGTTCCATTAATGTCGGGAGCTCCTGCGTCAATCCAGTTTTTAATCTGGCTGACTTCTTCATAGGACAGGGGTTTCCTGTTTAACGGCATGGTAGGGGTGTTTTGTAGGCCAAGCTCCGTGTAGGTATTAATGTAATAACATAAAGAAGAGAACTTACTGTTAAATGGAATGATGGGCGAGCCACTGGAAGATCCGGAAAACATTTTTTCCCAGGTTTCGAGGTTATAATTGCCAGCCCCAGCAGCACTTTGAGAATTATGACATCCTGAAACTGCACAATTAGTAATAAGCAATTTGCCAATATTGTCGGGATAGTTGCCCCGGTTAACTTTTCCAATATCCTTCCTACACGAGAAAAACAAGACGAAAAGAGAGAGAATCACATATCCGCTGAAACGGTTCAATTAATCTTTAATAATTTTTTTAGTTATACTGCTCGATTCTTGTTTTGTATTTACGGTGATTTTTACAAAATACACCCCTTGGTTTAGTTCACTTATATCGATGGTATTGCCCTTGGAATTAAACTGGGTAGTTAATACCTGCTGTCCCATGGCATTATAAATGGTAATTGTTGTAATTTCCAGGCCTGTTTCGTCGGTAAAAATATTAAGTGCAGCTCCGGAGGGATTTGGAAAAAGTTTCACCTGAGATGATAAGTGTTTAGCTGAATGTTCGGGAACAGCTACCAGGGTTGAAGTGGAGGAAAAGTAGGTAAGGCCGCCAGATGCGTTACCAAGAATAAGGTCGCGTTTATTATCGTTGTTAATATCCTCAAAACAAGGCGCAGACTGCCCCCCTTCGTTATAATAATTTAAGGCGGAGGATATTAATGAAAACGGCACGTTGATATTTGCTGGCACGTTGTAATAAAATATGGCTCCGCTAACAGAACCAACCAGGAGCTTTATATTTCCACCATCTGAATAAAAGAAGGGAACGGCATAACCATCTAACCCATAGAGATTACTACTGCCTTTTACATCTACTCCACCCAAAAAATTAGTAACCAGGCTGAAGGACGGGGCAAAAGGTGTTCCGCTGCCAGTGTTTTTATAAAATGCGATGCTGCCGTTTTTTGTGCCAATCAACAGGTCAAGATTTCCATCGGCGTCAAGATCAAACAACTGCGGCGCAGCAACAGCATAATAAGTGGTAAAAGAGAATGCGTTGACGCTGAAAACGGAAAAGTTGCAGGGATTGCCGCTCCCGGCTGTGTTTTTAAGCCAATGAATCTGTCCGCTGGAGGTACCCAGCAAAATGTCCACATCTCCATCGTTATCAACGTCGCCAGCTGTGGGCATTAAATTATTAAGGCTGTAAGTGCTAAGGCCGGCATAATCTCTGGTTACTAACGAATAAGCAGGTTGCGAAATTGTTCCGATATTTTCATACAAAGTGAGTTGGGACTTAAGATAGTTAGTCGTGTAGTATCCAAACGTCCCAATCAACAGATCTTTCTTCCCATCCGCGTTATAATCGAAAACCACTGGAAATGCATTTTGTCCAACTTCTATCATTTCATCCTGTAAGAAATTATTTTTTACGAATTGAAAATTGACGGTATTTGTATTGCTTACATTGTTATAATACCACACACTTTTGGTGTTTTCACTCCCAAATACATTGGGAGCCGCGATCAGATCTTTTTTATTATCGCCATTTATGTCTACCAGATACGTGCAAGGGAAATTATTTATTTTGATTTGTTGGGTGTTATTTTTATTGGGGAAATTTGGGTAAAGTTTAGTTGTATCACCTATTAACGCGTCGGAGATCGTGCCAGTGTTGTGGAGGTATTCAACCGTATTGCAGGAAATATCCCCAAGGATCAGGTCCTTGTCGCCATCCCCATCAGAATCCAAGATTGTGAGGGTTGCTCCGGCATGGTAGGGTTTTGACGAGGTATCGACGGCCAGCCCCCTGGGCGATTGACATTGCTGATTAAAGCTAACCGAACACCCTCCTTCTGAAAATTTGCCCCAGCAATTTTCGGCCAGTTCAAACAAAAGGCTGTCGCTGGTACACGTGCTATAGGTTTCTACGGCCAGGTTTCTGTAATATTGTACCAGAGAGCCCTGAGGCGAAAAAGTGAGAATGTCCAGATCACCGTCACTATCTACATCTCCTATACCAGGTAAGCCGTTGGTACTCGCATAAAGGTTGGCCATGGATGGTACGCCATTGGGATTAATGTTCGCATAAATAAGAGGTTTAATTAAACTAAAACTTAAAGTTGGGGCTACACTTACATTTTTGTAAACTTTTATGCCAGCGCTTGTCGAACAGAAAATATCTTCTTTACCATCACAATTATAATCAATTAAAAGAGCCCAGTTGGAAACAACCTGAGGAAAATAATAACTGCAATCCAAACAGGGTTCATATTTAATTTCGCCCGCATTTCCGTTATTTATAAAGCACCGAAACCGGCCTGTACCAAATTGGTTTAACCGGTCGAAAGCCACCAGGTCCTTCTTGCCGTCAAAATTTAAATCAATGTTCGAAAAATTGGCGTAATTGACGCCATTGGCCCATGGTAGTTTTAAGACATAGCCGTTTTCAATAACACTTACGGTATCCCTGCCAAGTTGCAGTTGACTGTAATAAAATGTAGAGAAGAAAAGTGAAAAAACCAGAACAGAATATGTCTTCATACTAACAAAAATATGCAAATAAAAAGCTAAAAACTAAAATATATAGCGTGAATATCAATAAGTATGCCGGAATAATAGGGGTTGGCAGATCCGGATTATTTTTCGTAATTTAATTAACTAAATTTTGTTCCGTTGAAAAGGCCCCTTTTTTTTATTTTTCTGGTTTTGAATTTCAAACTCATTGCCACGCACATTGTTGGGGGTGAAATGATATACGATTACCTCGGAAATGACAATTACCGGATCACTTTAAAAATATACAGAGACTGTGCGCCCGGCACGGCGGCTTTTGATGGCGTTGGTAACGGACCCAGTTCTCTTCCAGCTGTACTTACGGTAATAGAATCACTAAACAGTTTCAATTCTTACACGGTTGATATTGGCGCACCAATTGTTACGGCTATTCCACCTACAATTAACAACCCATGCATAAAGACGCCAACAAATATATGCGTGGAAGAGGGAATATATACTTATACACTTACCCTGCCTCCAAAAGGCGGAGGGTATTACATTGTTTACCAGCGTTGTTGCAGAAATAATAGTGTACTTAATTTATTGAATTC
>Ga0075160_10000104_pt1 | contig 49776 bp, 42 predicted proteins | sample JI91814C2DNA_FD_70969 | JGI IMG/M metagenome (GOLD analysis project Ga0075160, IMG submission 70969) | Wastewater effluent complex algal communities from Wisconsin, to seasonally profile nutrient transformation and Carbon sequestration -... | ecosystem: Engineered > WWTP > Effluent > Algae... | reverse complement strand
CAAAAAAAATACGTGAACAGTTCCCGATCCTTGATCAAAAAATAAACAATTATCCATTAGTTTATTTTGATAATGGCGCCACTACGCAAAAACCTCTGCGTGTGATTGAAGCTATTTCATTATTTTATAAAACTTCCAACGCGAACATTCACAGAGGCGTCCATACCTTAAGTCGTGTTGCGACCGACTTGTTTGAACAAGCACGCAGAACAGTTGCCGCGCATTTTAACGTAAAAAATGAACAACAAATAATCTTTACAGCGGGCACCACCGATGGTATTAATCTGGTGGCTCAGGGCCTCTCGAAGAGTCATCTACAAAAAGGTGACGAAATTATTATTGCCGAATATGAACACCACTCTAACATTCTGCCATGGCAAATGTGGGCTTCGGAAAATCAAGGTAAACTAAAAGTAATTCCACTCAAAGAAGATCAGAGTCTTGACTACGAAGCCTTAGAAAATTTAATTACGCCAAAAACAAAACTTATTGCGGTTACTCAGGTATCCAACACATTGGGTGTTTTAACAGATTTGGAAAAAGTAACCGCCATTGCCAGGAGGCATCTTATCCCTGTAATGGTAGATGGTGCGCAATCAGCACCACACATGCCCGTTGATCTCGAGAAACTAAATGCGGATTTTTTCGTCTGTAGCGCGCACAAAATTTATGGTCCAACCGGCGTTGGGGTATTATATCTTTCAGAAAAATGGTTGAAAAACCTACCGGAATCCAAACCTGGGGGCGGCACCATTAAAACAGTGACTTTCGAAAAAACCGAATACGCAGACGGGGCTTTACGATTTGAACCCGGAACTCCTGACATAGCCGGTGTAATAGGGTTTGCCGAAGCTATTCGCTTTGTGAATGAAATTGGAATGAAAACTATTTTCGAATACGAACATGAACTGGTTCAATACGCTCAGAATTTATTAAAACAAATTCCGGAAATAATTATTTATGGCGTGAGCGATCATAAGGCCGGAGTTATTTCATTTAATGTAAAAGGACAACACCCGTTTGACATTGGAACTTTGTTAGATAAATATGGAATTGCGGTGCGGACCGGTCACCATTGCACCCAGCCACTCATGCAACATTTAAACATCGACGGAACCGTGCGAATTTCATTTGCAGTATATAACACAAAAGAAGAGATCGATTTTTTCTTGGAAAAACTGAAGAAGGTAATTACAATGCTGAGTTAATAGTAGACGAGAAAATCTTATCCAGAGTGTGCTGAAGAATGCATGGTTGTAACTAAATGAGATTAAAATGACGATAGAAGAACAAGAAAAAGAAATAACCGCGGAGTTCGAGTTTTTTGGAGACGACTGGGAAGCGAAGTACGAACATTTAATCGATCTGGGAAAATCGCTGCCAAAGATCAAGCCAGAACTTAAAACTGAAGACCGAATCATTAAAGGTTGCCAAAGCACTGTATGGCTCGGCGCGGAACTAATTGACGGGAAAATTGTTTACACAGCAGATAGTGATGCAATTATCACAAAAGGAATGGTCGCGCTCATTATAAGAGTACTTTCGGGTCAAAAACCGGAAGACATAGTGAAGGCCAATCTGAGTTTTGTTGACAAAATAGGGTTAAAGGAACACTTAAGCCCTACCCGGGCCAATGGCTTGGTGAGTATGATTAACCAAATGAAAAAGGAAGCATTAGTAAAAATGCAAGGCAATTAAAGTAGAAATAATCAGGATGGCTGCAATTATTGTTACAAAAAATACCGAGTTAATGCAACGGGTAATCGATGAGATTAAAACCTGTTTTGACCCTGAAATTCCAGTAGATATCTGGGAGCTTGGGCTAATTTATGAGTTACACCTCGATGATGAAAATAACCTGAAGGTTGTAATGACCTTAACTTCTCCCAATTGCCCGGTGGCCGAAAGTTTACCGGCGGAGGTCGAAAATAAACTCAAACTTGTAGCTGGAATAAAATCGGCAGAACTCAAGTTGACATTTGAACCGGCCTGGGAAAAGGAAATGATGAGCGAAGTGGCTCAACTCGAGTTAGGGTTTATGTGATTTTTTAATCCTGTTCCGGTATCTAAAACATTCCAAAAAGTAGTATCTTTGCACTAACCAACTACATTCAATGGCAAAAGACACAACCATCCGCTGCTCACTTTGCGGAAGAGATAAAAAAGAATCCAAAATTTTAATCGCTGGAATTAATGGGCATGTTTGCGACAATTGCGTAACACAGGCTTATAGCATCATTAAGGAGGAAAATGCGGGGGAACAAAAACAGCAAGTGCAGCACGCCTTAAATCTTTTAAAGCCATTAGCCATTAAAGAAAAGTTGGATGAATATGTAATAGGGCAGGATGATGCTAAGAAAGTATTGAGTGTAGCGGTTTATAATCATTTTAAACGAATTGCCCACGTTGCAAAAAATAATAAGGAAGAGGTTGAAATCGATAAATCCAATGTGATACTTGTTGGTGAAACAGGAACAGGGAAAACCTTGCTGGCTCGTACAATTGCCAATATGCTGAATGTTCCATTCTGTATTGCTGACGCTACAGTATTAACCGAAGCGGGTTATGTAGGTGAAGACGTGGAAAGTATCTTGACCCGCTTGTTACAGGCCGCTGATTACGACGTGGCTGCAGCAGAAAAAGGAATCGTGTTTATCGATGAGTTAGATAAAATAGCCCGCAAGGGGGATAATCCGTCCATTACCAGAGATGTCAGTGGCGAAGGTGTTCAGCAGGCAATGCTGAAATTATTAGAAGGCACAGTAGTAAATGTGCCACCACAAGGCGGACGTAAACATCCTGATGCGAAGATGATTCAGGTAAATACCAAAAATATATTGTTTATCTGCGGAGGAGCTTTTGATGGCATTGAAAAGAAAATTGCGAGCCGCCTCGATACCCAAGCGGTTGGTTATTCTTCCAGTGTAAATAAATTGGATCTGGACAAAGGAAATTTATTGCAATATGTGTCACCACAGGATTTAAAATCTTTTGGATTGATCCCTGAATTAATAGGACGTTTACCAGTACTCACTTATTTAAAACCCCTGGACAGGGCCACTTTGCGGAGAATATTGACTGAGCCAAAAAATGCTCTGATCAAACAGTACAAACAGCTTTTCAAAATGGAAGGAACTAAGCTGGAGTTTGAGGAAGATGTTTTAAACTTAGTTGTTGATAAGGCATTGGAATTTAAATTGGGCGCGCGTGGTCTTCGCGGTATTTGCGAAGCAATCATGACTGACATCATGTACGAATTACCCAGTGAAGAAAAACCAGCGAAGCAGTTTACCGTATCAATGGATTATGCGTTGGAAAAGTTGAAAAACGCACGGTTAAATCAACTGAAGGTCGCTTAAATAATGCGTGACAGCTCTTCCTGCAAGAGCCGTGTATAATTTCCAAAAAGCTCTTCTTCTATCAGGTGAAACTCCTTCTGCTCAAAAGATCGTACGATTGTTTGGTTTTTAATGTAGTGCACCTGGCTGCAAACTTCCAGAAGAGGGCTTAAAATATGCGACGAAATAAAAACCGTTTTCCCTCTTTTAGTTAAAATAGAAATAATTATTTCAAGAATCTTATTCGTTTCGAGGTCAAGTCCGTTAAAGGGTTCATCTAGAATGTAAATAGTTTTATCTTGTTTTATCTGACTCATTAACAGTAATTTTTTCTTCATTCCTGTAGAAAATTCTTCCATAAAACCCTCCAGTGGCACTTTAAAAAGTTCCGCGAGTTTTATTTCGTTATAATTACTGCCCGAACAGGGAAACACACTTAAAAATTCACGCGCTGTAATTTTCGGATAAAAGAATAGGTCGGTATCCAAAAAAGCAATCTCTTTTCGGGAGATGGGGCGCCCATTATTTAAAAAAGAGGAGTGTTCGTCTTTTAAAAAACCGGCCAACAAACCAAAAAAAGTAGTTTTACCTGCGCCATTCAAACCAACAATTCCATGGGTTTTGCCGGATTCAAAAGCAACATCAATGTTTTGCAGAACGATGCCATCTGCGTATTTAAACGAAGGTATTTTAACGGTGATCATTCAAATTGCGAAAGGTTAGTAATGGCTTTTCTTTTGTTTGAAAAGTAAATAAGAAAACTGAGTGGTAATAAGTAGGGTAAAAAAACGGCGGCGTAAAGGAATAAAAAATCAATATGGAAACGCATGGATTGATTGGGCTGGTAGCTGGCATATTTGATAAACACTGAGCTGGCTGTTACTAATAAAAAACTGGCGAGGAATGCAACATTAAACCATAAAGCTTCTGGATTAAAAATAGAATTGACGATAAGCAGCGGTAAATTCGTAAAAAGTACCATTCGTAGCGAAAACAGCACTTTTGTTTTGAGAAACCGTTGTGCCGACAGGGCTTGTGGATTAAGCAGGATCAAAGGTTCAAACAGGTTATAGAATCCTGTAAACCCAACATTTAGAAGGAAAAGAGGAATCAGCCCAAATAATTTAACCGGGCTCAGGCTCAGGGCCGTTAACAAAAGTGAAATGGAGAACAGGAAGGTTTTTCGGATGCCGGAAATCCATTCGAAATGTTGAGGGGGGAGGTATTTAGAAATAAAATTAAACCGTATAGGGCGGAGGTGGATTCGAACAAAACTTAAACCGCTGATACCCGCATGGAATATAAAAAAAAGATGCCAGTAGGGCATAAATAGCACCGGGATCGAAAGAGGAAGTACCAGCAGGTTATAGTTGAAACACATCTGTAAGTGAGGTAAATGAAGCTGTTTACTGATAAAATTAAAATCATTCCTGTTCGTATGATAGGAGTGGAGTAATACCAGAATAATAGCCAGAAAAACCTCACAATAGGTCAGCGAAACACTGGTGATCTCCTTCGAAAAATAAAAGGCAGCGATAGCGATAGCCGGCGTCCAGTAGCCGAGATCGCGTTTTATTTGGAAATATCTGAGCTTTAAAAGCTGCATCTTTCAAAGTAAACAAATAATAAGGTACCACAGGATTTAATGATTGTTAAAAGCGGATTTTTCTTAATTTAGGTCTCCAATTATTAATCACGATGAATTTTAGCGACTATTGCTTTACCGTAACTGAGCGTTTTGTAAGTTATGCAAAAATAGATACCCAGTCTGACCCAGAATCCGCAGCCTGTCCAAGCACCGAAAAACAAAAAGATCTGTCGCGAAAACTGGTCAATGAACTAAAACAAATGGGAGTAAAGGATGCTGAGCTGGACGCTTACGGGTATGTGTATGCTACTGTTGAAAGTAATACTCATAAAAGTGTTCCAGTACTTTGTTTTTGCTCCCATGTCGATACGTCGCCTGATTGTAGTGGTAAAAATGTTAATCCCGTTCTTCATAAAAAATACGATGGAAAGGATATTGTACTTCCGAATGATCCAACCCAGGTAATTCGTTTTTCTGAACATCCGGCGCTAGCCAAACAAATAGGTAATGATATTGTAACCGCCGATGGCACCACCTTGCTTGGTGCCGATAACAAAGCCGGGGTAGCCGAAATTATGGATGCGGTTAACTACCTCATGCAGCATCCGGAAGTAAAACACGGTAAAATCAGAATTCTCTTTACCCCTGACGAGGAAATTGGTAGGGGAACTGAAAAAGTCGACATAAAAAAACTGGGCGCCGATTTTGGTTATACCATGGATGGTGAAACCCTGGGGCATTTGGAAAATGAAACGTTTAGTGCGGACGGAGTAAGCATCAAAATTAAAGGATTTCCGACACATCCGGGTTTTGCAAAAGATAAAATGCAACATGCAGTAAAAATTGCCGCTCAAATTATTAATAAAATTCCCGCGGACAAAACACCTGAAACCACGGATAACAAACAGCCTTTTATTCACCCTACTGCCATTAACGGAGGACTTGAAGAGGTGGAGATAAAATTCATTATCAGAGCCTTTGATACACCCACATTACTAGCCCTGGAGGCTGAATTGAAGGCGATAACTGTTAACGTGTTGAAGCAATATGATAAATGTTCCTTTGAATTTGATATAACAGAGCAGTACCGTAATATGCGTGAAGTGTTGGACAAACATCCGCAGGTTATAGATAACGCCATAGAGGCGATTAAAAGGACGGGCGTTACACCTGTACTTTCGAGTATACGCGGCGGTACTGATGGGTCCCGTCTTTCATTTATGGGCTTGCCGTGCCCAAACATTTATGCCGGTGAGCACGCCTTTCATAGCAAACAAGAATGGGTAAGTGTGCACGACATGCAGAAGGCGGTTGAAACAATTGTTCATCTGGTTGCAATTTGGGAAGAAAAGGCTAAATGATCGACTATAAGCCGGTTATCCAAAGAATTAACTTAAGTCCGGAGCATCACACAGATGTGCTTCGCCTGGATTTACTTCATCCGGAGATAAGCGGTAATAAATGGTTTAAGTTAAAGAAGAACCTGGAGTCGGCAAAGATACAGAACAAAAAAACGATTATTACTTTTGGGGGTGCTTATTCGAATCATATTGCCGCAACGGCTGCTGCCTGTCGGGAACAGGGATTGAAGGCTATTGGCATTATCCGTGGAGAAGAAGAACAGCTCTCAAACCCAACATTACTAAAAGCATTGTCCGACAGGATGTTTTTACACTTTGTGAGTAGGGAAGCTTATATACAAAAAGATTCAATGCAGTTCAAAAATAGGCTCACCGAACAGTTTGGTGACCATTATTTAATACCAGAAGGAGGAAATAATCCCGAGGGAGTTTTGGGCTCACTCGAAATTTTAAAACCCGAATGGAGTTATGATTATATTTTTTGTGCTTGCGGTACGGGAACCACTTATGCCGGACTTTTAGCCGCCGTTGGAAAAAGCACCAGAATTATTGGTGTTAGCGTTCTAAAAGGGAAAAATACACTTGCAGATGGGGTAGAGAAGGTGTTGCAAACCCTTTTCCCTCAAAAAAAATTAAGGGTAAGGGGTAATGAGGCCTTAAACCAGCCAGCCATTTCAGATCATTGTATTACCAATGATTATTGTTTTAACGGCTATGCGGCCTTTAGCCGGGAGCTCCTAGACTTTAAAACCCAGTTCGAAGTCAAATTCCTGATCCCCCTTGATTATGTTTACACAAATAAATTGTTTTTCGCCGTGGAAGACCTCCTTCGAAAAAATAAGCTCGGTAATTCCTCACGAATTTTAATTGTTCATAGTGGAGGGCTTCAGGGAAACGCGGGTTTTGAGAAGCGTTATAAGTTATGAGCTGGCCAGATTTCTAAAAAATTAAAACCCCGGAAATTATGAAAACCGGGGTTAAAATTCCAAATTTCACAAACGAATCTAAGGATCTTTGGTATATATAGGTGGATAATAATACAATATTAGAATAGTCAACTCATATTTTAAACTGTATTCTTTTGGCAATACAGTTTAAACTTATAAATGGTAGGATTAGTCAGATAATTGGTAAAACTAACCACCCATTGACGGCGGAAAAATCGAGATGAACTGTCAGAATAACAATTACCACCTGATCCCAAGCCGGTAATTAATGCTATACCAGGCATAAGATTGCTTAGGGTTTATTAAACTACCCGATGGAGATTCCAGGATTCTCACAAAACCGAAACCAATCGAAATGTGCTGAACAAAACCACCCGTGGATTCCCCCACCCGTAAACCAAATTGTGTTTGAAAGCTGTAAGCTTCTATTCCCCTCAAAAACAGATCAGTGCCATACCTAAATCTTGGCCCCATGTAAAATTTTATGCCGTTATCGCGACCGAGATAAAAATTTACGTCCATACCGGTAATAAAGTTAACGCCTCTGATTCTTTTGCTCGAATTTGAACTGCTATCAATTTGGGAATTGTACAATACCCCAATAGGGTCAAATGTGAGCGACATTGGAATTACAACACCAATTCGGTCCTCCGCTGTAAAACGTTCGTAGGCCAGCGTAGCCCTTCCAGTAAAAATACCGAAGGGCTGCGTTCCGATTGAATTTCTTTTCAGCGATTTTTTTTCACTGACAATGGACTCTTTAATAGTTGGTTGTTTGCTAAAAACATACCGCACCCCCTTATAATCTTCTGCGAGAAGAAGATTTGATTTGCGGATGGCTTGTACCTCTGAGGTATCTGTCGCTTTAAAATAAATAATATCTTTTGTTACAGACATCAGGATACCCTTCTGCACAGTGCCATCGGTAAAAAATAATTTATCCTGCGCTTTTGTATAAAGAGAGAGGAATAAAAATATAATTACCAGCTTTTGCATCAAAAAGTGAAACCTGCGTTTATCCCCAGGTAAAGTTTCAATAAAAATTTTCGATTGTACAAATTTTGTGGATTGGTTTGCCCCGTCCCGCCGTTCAGAAAGTAGTTGTATTGGTCTCTGTAATCCCCACGTAAATTAAAGCCACCTACGCCAAAAATGGTTTTTATAAAAAAATTCTTCTCCAGATGCGTATGCGTGCCAAAGGTGAGGAGCGTTGCCATTTGACTTCCGCTCGCGTCACTGTATTTAAGTGTCGAAGATATCGTAGAACCTACCGGAGCTTTTATTTCGGTCACTTTCGTGTAATCAAAACGCATGTACTTGAACAGGATACCAAAATAAAAGGACGTTTCCTCGGGTTGAAATTCTCCCGGGTAAAAGTTTGCATAAACACCAAGGTCATATTTTTTTTTGGAATTATTTAACGTTGCAATGAAGAGATTCAAAAGATTAGCCTGAGGATTGAAGTTATAGGCTCCCATTGCCCCAAGACCAATATAGCCATTTGGAAGCATGTGTTCAAAAAAGCCAGATATATCTGCGTTACAAAGGGCCAGTGTGTTAATGGATCCAAAATTGGAATGGTGAAACTGGTCGCGTGGCGCCGTTTTTAGTTTGTTTCGTTCTATAACCGGATTATAGGTTATATTTTCGTTTGGGGTGTTGTAAATTTCAATGCTTCCGTTTTTATATTCGATCAATAGCACGGCGCTTCTGGGAATGTTTTGTTTTTCATCCGTTACTTTTACAATGATCCGCTCATCGGAAATCTCAAGCACCTTCCCGGATTGGGTCGTGCCATCCAGAAAGTAAATGTTGTCCTGGGCGGTTGCTTGGCAAAATAGAAAGAGGGAAATATGGATTAACAATAGCTTCAAGACTTCCAAAGATAGTAAAAAATGGGTCTTTACTGTTTGTCAAAGCCATAATTAAGAACTTCTAAGCTCAAAAAAAGGAAAGAAACCCAACCAGCTTTTTAGAACTCTTTCACAAAAATCTAGTTTTAACAATTCCTTGGAAAACCCTATATTTAGACATTAAAAATAGACCTATGGGATGTAGTAGCGGATGTGGTACCAGTACAAATGGAATTCCGGCTGGATGTAACAATAATGGCTCCTGTGGCACTTCTGATGGATGCAATAAATTAACAGTTTTCGACTGGTTAGGCAATATGAGTATGCCCGAAGGGCAAAAACAATTTGATATAGTTGAAGTGCGCTTTAAAAATTCGAGAAAGGAGTTTTTCAGGAATACAAATAATCTGAGTTTAAATGTGGGCGATGCCATCGCCGTTGAAGCCACTTCCGGACATGATATGGGTACCGTATCTTTAACCGGCGAGTTAGTAAAACTGCAGTTGAAAAAGCGCAATATTAATTTTGATACCGAAGAAATTAAGAAAGTGTATCGCAAGGCTAAACAGACTGACCTTGATAAATGGAAAGAAGCACAATCGCTTGAAACCAATACCATGTATAGGGCCCGGACGATTGCGCTTAAGCTTGGACTGGAAATGAAGTTGAGTGATGTGGAATTTCAGGGGGACAAATCCAAAGCCGTGTTTTATTATACAGCAGATGCCAGAGTGGATTTTAGAGAACTGATCAAGGTATTGGCCGATGAGTTTAAGATTCGTGTAGAGATGAGGCAGATTGGCGCCAGGCAGGAGGCTTCCCGTTTGGGTGGTATTGGCTCTTGTGGCCGTGAACTTTGTTGCAGCACCTGGTTAACCGATTTCAGAACAGTAAGTACCAGTGCAGCCAGGTATCAACAATTATCGCTTAACCCGCTAAAACTGGCCGGCCAATGTGGCAAACTAAAATGTTGCCTTAATTACGAATTGGATAGCTATGTGGATGCGCTGAAAGAATTTCCAGATTTAGACGGAAAAAAACTCATTACGAAAAAGGGGGATGCTTTCCTGCAAAAAACAGATATTTTCAGGAGAATGATGTGGTTTAGTTACAGAAGTGACCCAAGCGTTTTTATTCCAATGAGTGTAAAAACGGTACATACTATCCTTGAAGCGAACAGTAAAGGAGAAATTCCTGAGGACATTACCCCGTTTGTAAAAGTGGTTGAAAAAATCACTCACATCGAACCGAATTTTGAAAATCTGGTGGGTCAGGACAGTCTTACACGTTTTGATAGAAAAGGTAACAAAACCAAACAGAACTTTAATAACAAACCAAACAGGAATCAGAATAAACAAAACGCGTTACAGGGACAAAAGCCGAAAAATACCAACCAGAATAAACCTGCTAACCAGACCAAACCGAACAACAACCCACCGAAACAACAAACATCGCCTAACAAACCTGGCCAACAAAACAAACCAAAACCGCACAACAAACCGCATAACAAACCCAACGACAGACCACAAAATCAAAATAAAAGACCTAATCCACCACGCAATGACAATAATGCTCAAAAATAAAACGGTATTGTACGCGGGCATTTTGGCACTTGCACTAGTAACAAGTGCGTGCAATAAGAATATTACTTATAGCAGTTACCATACGTTTGAAAACAATGAGTGGTTTGCAAAAGATAAAGCTGTTTTTGAGGTGGATGTAACGGATACTCAAAGCCTGAACTCCATTTCCTTAATGGTTCGGCACGCAGATGCATACCCGTTTAGCAACCTGATTTTGTTTGTGAATACAACCTATCCTGACGGTAAAATATTAACCGATACCATGGAGGTAATTTTAGCTACACGGAAGGGAGAATGGCAGGGTAGCGGCGCTGGTGACATTTTTGATTTGAAAGTTCCCATTAAAAAAAACATACGCTTTGCTTTGCCGGGGAAGTATGTATTTTCATTTGAACAAGCAATGCGCGTAGATCCATTGCCAATGATGATGGACTTTGGTTTCGAAATTGAAAAAAATAAAAAATAAATAGCATGAAGTTAAAAAGCTCTTATACCTCAAAAGCAAGCTTTTATGGCCTATTTTTTTTCGCACTCGGTTTGCCGTTTGTTTCTTTGTCGCAACAGGATACTTTAAAAGAGGAGAAAACGCAAATAACTGACATATACATTTCCGTTGGTAATTCGTCGTTTCCGGTGTTTACTATGAGCCAGGAAAACTTTAAAGACATTGTACCGAAATCCGCAATTTTGACCGGTGATATTATGAAAGTGAATTTCGATAATTTTTCTGGTGACACCGCGGGTGGGTTTAAAACTCCGCTTTCAAACAACGCGCTTTATTTGCAAGCTGGAATTACCCTGCGACTTAGAAATAAGGAATTTAAGAATGCGGGACCCTGGATCAAGTTGGGGTTAAATTATTTTTCAAAATCTACTTTTTTAAGTACTGGTGTTTACAAACAACAAACACTTAATAACGATAGTGCTTATTTTGTTTCTTCCATACCGGTAACTCGAAACGTTACCGACCGACGCTCGGTGACCTATGAATATAGCTGCGAGAGCTTTAATTTCGAAGGAACACTGATCTATAAATTAAATCCAGCAGGAATCTTCTCCTTGTTTGGTGGCCCTGGAGCTATGTTGGGCATGAATTTTAACGGTAAGGCTATTCTTACAGAATCCAACGAGAAAAGAACGGTTGAAAATATAATGGTTGCCGGGGGAAAGGAGGTAGTCTATAATAATTCATTGCAACAGTCGGGATCAAATGAAACGTTTGATATTAGCCCGAACATGAGTTTTGGTTTATTTGTGAATGTGGGTATTGACCTAAGACTTGGAAATACGTTTGACGTTGTTAGAAATGCCCACGCTTTTGTGGAAGCTAAGCCGATGTTTAGAACTTACGGCGTAAAAGGTGCCGGTATGCAGAGTAGCGTTTTACTTATTATTAACGGGGGTCTTCGTTACGAATTCTAATTTATCGGCGGTTACAACCGCCGATCTAATAAATATCATTTTTTAAGTATTGCGTTCCAGCCCTGCGCTTTTAACTCATGCACAGTCCCTGATTTGGATACCATTAAATGTCCTTTGGATTCATTGGTGATATGTCCGATAATGGTTATGTCCATTGAGGTTTTAAGTTTTTCGTACTCTCCAATATCTACAGTAAATAACAATTCATAATCCTCTCCTCCGCTTAAGGTGCATAAGGTAGGATCCAGGTTAAATTCACGAGCTGTTTCATAAGTGAGCGGATCAATGGGAATTTTTTCTTCGTATAATTCAACTCCAACTTTGGACGCGGTACATAAGTGTAAAATTTCCGATGATAGGCCATCGCTCACATCAATCATAGAAGTTGGTTTGATGCCAAGAGTTTTTAAAAGCTCCACAATGTCCTTACGGGCTTCCGGTTTTAGTTGCCTTTCTAGAATATAATCTTTGCCTTCCAGATCTGGTTGCAGTTTTGGATTTTCTTTGAAAACCATTTTTTCACGTTCCAGGATCTGCAGTCCCATGTAAGCACCGCCAAGATCGCCACTTACGCACAATAAGTTACTTTCTTTGGCGCCACTTCTGTAGGTAAGATTTTCTTCTTTGGCTGATCCAATGGCTGTGATATTTACGACCAGACCGCTCAGACTGGATGTGGTGTCGCCACCAACCAAATCCACATTGTATTTCTTGCAAGCCATCAGCATACCTGCATAAAGTTCTTCAATGGCTTCCAGACGAAACTTGTTCGAAATGGCAATCGAAACAAGAATTTGGCTGGGTTCAGCGTTCATCGCATAAATGTCGCTCAGATTCACTACCACACTTTTGTAGCCCAGGTGTTTTAAAGGAACGTAAGTAAGGTCAAAATGTACCCCTTCAACCAGCATGTCGGTAGATATAACTGTTTTTAAATTGCCGTAGTCAATTACAGCGGCATCATCGCCCACGCCTTTAATCGTGGAAGTGTTTTTCAATTCGATGTGCTCCGTCAGGTGTTTTATCAGACCAAATTCTCCCAATTCAGAAAGGTCGGTATCCGAGGTGTTATCAAAGTCCATTTTCAAGTAGTTTATCAATTAATTTTGCCATTTTAAAATCCAGCTCTGTGAGGCCACCCGCATCATGAGTGCTAAGGGAGATACTCACTTTGTTATAGGAATTTTTCCAATCCGGATGATGGTTTAATTTTTGAGCTTCAAGCGCCACAAAGGTCATAAAACCAAACGCCTGGGTAAAGTCCTTAAACGTTATTTTTTTGCGGATAGTATTTTCTTTTAGAGTCCACCCTTTTAAATTGATAAAGGCGGCTTCCGCTTGTTTTTTGGTATATTTTTTCGGCCTCATTATAGGCGCAAAGGTACTATAAATTGGGGTTAATCTTTAATTTCGATGCTCACTTTTTCCACATTGCCATTCATCGGAGGCAGAAGTTTTGTTACCTTCACATGCAGGGTTTTGAGCGTGTTAAATTCTGCCTTTAACTTCTTAAAGATCCGCTCACCAACATGTTCTATGAGTTTACTCCTGATGGCCATTTCAGCTTTGGTAATATCATACACGGTACAATAATCAATGGTTTTAAACAGGTCATCCGTTTGTGCCGCTTCCGAAAAATCGGTGGTCATGTAAACATCTACGATGTAGTGACCTCCGATTTTGGCTTCTTCCTCAAGACAGCCATGAAAAGCGTATAATTTTATCCCTTCAATAGTGATGGCATGTGTCATATTACAAAGTATCAAGTTTATTTACCAAAATCCAGACCGTCCTGACTGCCCTGTTGACTGTCATTTCCTTTCACTTGTTTAGCTCGTTTAAAAATAGAGGCATCCATTTTTCCGAAAAGGTAGGTGACTGTAAATCTTACGTAACGGCTTTCTCTTCTTCGAGAAAGATCTTGAATATAATACGGTGTTTCGTAATGGGCTCCCATCCTGCGGGTATTAAACACGTCACTTAGAGTGGCGTTAAGAATCCATTTGGTGCCAAACATTTTATTAAGCGAAACATCCATAGAGGTAATAGGAATGCTAGCGCCAAGTAATAATATTCTCGGTGATTCGTAGTTACCGTTTACCTGTAAAGTCCATGCTTTTGGGAATTTATATGCCAGTGTGGCTTTCGCATTGTATGCGAATCCTTCTGCGGTTACTTCAGGTTCCGTAGGCACAATTAAGCCCTTTATATAAATGTAAAAGGCGTTAACGTTGAGGGTTGCGTCCAGATTCTTAACGACGGTGTACTTAATGGTATGCTCCATCCCGTAACGAATGCTGTTTTTGCCGTTTACGGTTGTGTTTATCAGCACCGTAGGGTCTTCAACCGACGGATAAGCCACGTCGGTAATGGGTTGTTCTTCATACCTGAAGTAGCCAGACCCCAGATAACTACCCTTAGTGAAAATTTTGTTGTAATTAACTTCTGCAATATTTCTGAATTCCGGTTTTAATTGTGGGTTACCGATTCGGTAGTTCTGCCTATCTGCGAACATCACAAAAGGCATCAATTGAAAAAAGTTTGGACGCTGAATTTTCCTGCTAAAATTAAGTTGCCACTCCTGGTTGGCCTTAAACTTTTTGGAAAAATAAATTCCGGGAAACAGCGATTTTAAAATGTCGTCACCACTTGAGGGATAGTTGTAAGAAAAAGATTGCGCTTTATCGGTAATAGTACCCTTATAATACGATTGTTCGAAACGCAGACCAGCCTGGTAGGAAATGTCCCATATGGTTTTGTCACTGTAGTTTATGTAAGCCGCGTTTACCATATCATCAATTACATAACGGTTACTCATAATACTATCGCGGGTGTAAACATCCTGATTACTTTGTGCATTAGAAGTATTGTTTTCGCTGTTCGATCTTTTGTAAAAAGCTCTAAGCCCCATTTCCAGCTTTCGGGTATCGCTATATGGGTTCACGTAATCCAACTGAAAAATCCCCTGATCCGCATTGCTTTTCCCGATGTTTTTTTGATAGGTATTAGGAATCGTCAATGTATCCGGATTTAGGAACCCTGTTGTTGTAAATAAATACCCGTTGTTTGAATTGGTATGATTGTAATTTGCGTCGAAGTTTAATTCCTTTCCCGCTTTCGGATAGGTTTTTTTATAAAGCACCTGGCCATTATAGTTTTGAAATGCTGCATTTTGTTTGTTCCAACGAGTACCATATATCCGTTTTTCTTTTTCGCTATCAAGCAACTCATAAACTTGTTCATCGTAAGTGTCAAACTGTCCGGCAACCATCATGCCGCTAAACGTGATCATGTTACGGTTGTTAATGGTGTAATCTAGTCCCACCTTCCCGAAATTGAACATGTTTTTTTGCCGGGTGTTATTATCTTGATTAAAATAACCAGATGGGTATTCAAGACTGTCAAGTTGTGTTCTTCGCGTATATCCTTTGGTAAAATTGATAGCCTGATTGTACGAATACATGCTGGTAAAATTCCATTTCCCCTCTTTTACATTTAAGTTAATCATTCCACCGTAACGGTCTCCCGTTCCTACATATCCCATGGCCATACCATTATATCCCGGCTTAAGGTTCTTTTTCATAATGATATTAAGAATGCCCCCAGTTGCACTTGCCTCATATTTTACCGAAGGATTGGTGATCACTTCCACGCGGTCAATTTGGTCAGCAGGAATTTGCTGTAGGGTAAGGTTTGTTGGCCTTCCATCCACATAAATGGTAGGAGCCTGGTTTCTGAGTTGAGCGTTGCCATCGGCATCCACGGTAACCCCCGGTACGTTTTTCATCACATCGGCCCCTGTACCACCCTTTAATGACAGGTCTTTGTCTACATTGTAGGTGCGTTTATCGATGGACATAACAACGGTGTTTTTTTCTGCTGTTACTTCCACTTCTCCCAATAATTTTTCGTCAATTTCCAGTTTTAAGTCGCCCAGGTCTTGTTCCAATTTATTGGGCATTTGAATGTAAAATTTTGTTTCAAGCGTTTTATAACCTACTTGTGTTACCCTGAGTCTAAAACCACCCATGGCCGGCAGATTTTCCACATTAAAATCGCCATTCTCCAAAGTTAACGATCCACCTAAAAGACTGTCTTTGTTAAACCATAAAACGACCACCGAAGCAAATTCTACAGGTTTTTTTGTTTTACTGTCAACAATTTTACCGTAAACACGACCTTTAATATCTTTCATGGCTTTAAGCATATCTTTATTAGCTCCGCCACTTGGAGCCTGAGAATACAACTTTATAAATAAAAGGGAAAGTATCAGTAATAGAAATTTTTTCATAGCGATCACAAAATTACTAGAAAGAAAGGGATTCGCCCATTTTTTTTAATCAATGGTTAAATGCCGGGATGACAGGGCCCTGTTATCGATTATTCCAAGAATATTATTTTCTTATATTTGCGCATGCATAGCGGAAAGCTCATCATATTTTCAGCACCTTCTGGCTCAGGTAAGACCACGCTGGTGCGACATATTCTAAAAAAATTCCCGAATGATATAGGATTTTCAATTTCTGCGACCAGTCGCCCAAAGCGTGGTATTGAAGAAAACGGGAAAGATTATTATTACCTTACTGTGGATGATTTTAAAGAAAGGGTGGCTAACAATGAATTTTTGGAGTGGGAAGAAGTGTATGCAGGGACCCATTATGGAACTCTCCGTTCGGAAGTAGAAAAAATATGGGCACAGGGTAAAGCAGTTATTTTCGATATTGATGTGGAAGGGGGATTAAATCTGAAAAATCAATTTGAGCACAAAGCGCTGGCCGTTTTTGTAATGCCGCCAAGCATTAAAATTTTGGAAGAACGACTGCACTCAAGAAGTACAGATAGTAAGGAAAGTATTGCACGTCGTATATCGAAAGCCGAAAAGGAATTAAAAACGGCAGAGTTATTTGACGTGTTTATTTTAAATGAACACCTGGATGAAGCCTGCCTTAAAGCAGAAGAGATTGTTGCCGAATTTCTCGGAATTGAACACTAAAATCACTTATAAGCTTACACCCCTTGAGGTGGAACAAATAAGTTGAGTAAAACCGAAATTTTAATGACCGATAATTAAAGTGTTATACCTCCGTTTTTGGTTTTTCAGCTTCACGAATTTTATTTAACTCCTCGGTGATAAGTTTGCGCTTGGCCGTAAGTTCGGCGATTTTAGATTTTTCGGCATCTATCTTTTCTTCAATTTCTTTCATGAAGGTATTGTTACTGCCCTTGGATGTTTTGAAAAAACCGAGATTATTGTCATAGGTACGAATGCGGCCTGTAATTTCATCGATCATTTTTTTCAAATGGTCGGCTTCTTTGCGCAACAGATCAAAACCATTTTCTGAACCGGCCATACGATCAAGTTTGGTTCTGAATTGAATATTTGATTTTTCCTGTTTGTCAATATGCATTTGGTCATAGAGCTCATCCAGTTTGTTGTAAAACGCGTCGTTGATACGTTTTTTATCTTTCAAAGGTACCAGGCCTGCAGAATTCCAATCGGCGGTAAACGCTTTTAGTTGACTATGGTTGTTGTGATTATCGTCCCCTAATTGGAAAGCATTGAGACGAACAAGTATTTCTTCTTTGATCGCCAGATTATTTTCGTAGGAAGCGTCCACGTCTTCAAAGTGTTTTTTCTTGGCGTCAAAAAAAGTATTACAGGCTTTTCGGAAACGGGCAAATAGTTTTGGCTCCTCTTTATCACCGTTGCCCGGATATTTTTTCCAGGTATCTTGTAAACGAATCAGGTCAAGACCGGTTTTCTGCCAATCTGTACTATTTTGAAGTGCTTCCGCTTTGGCTATCAGCTCTGATTTAATTTTTCGGTTGGCCGAAAATTTTTCATTAAGTCCTGAAAAATACTCTTTTTTCTTTTCGAAGAAACCGTCGCAAATGGCGCGGAATTCGCTCCATATTTTTTCATTGTCTTTTTCACTGGTTCGCCCAATCGTTTTCCACTCACCCTGTAAAGCAATTAGTTTTTCAGTGGTGTCATTCCATTTGGCGGTTTTACTTTCGTCCAGCGAACTGATTAGCGTTTTGGCTTTTTCAATAATATCGAGTTTAGCCTTTAGATTGGCGTCTTTTTGTCCCTCAATGGTGGTATAATGAGATTTAATTTTGGCGTAGGTTTCATCCAGGGCCGCTTTGTACTCGTGTTTTAAGGCATCCCACTTGCCATTCGGTACCGGGCCAATTTCATCCCATTCGTTTCGGTAAAATTTTATAAGACGTTCGGCTTCTTTTACATTTTCCAGCAATTGAAGACCTTTTAGTTTTTCAATTAATTCTGTTTTCAGTTCCAGGTTTTTCTTAAGGTCGTGTTCCTGTAAATCTCTGAAGATTTTAAGGTTATAATAGATGTCCTCTACCGCGCGGCTATAGTCCGCTTGTATCTCTTTATATTTGTGGGATGATACGGCGCCAGTTTCTTTCCATTGCTTTTGAAGTTCCCCAAGCATTTTTACGGCAACACCAACATTGTCGCTCAAACGGCTAATATCCCTTATTTTGGCAACAATTTCCTGGCGCACTAACAGATTTTTCGACTGTTCAGCCGCAATTTTATTGTCACTTTCCTTTTTAAGCTGGTTGTATTTTTCAACAAGCGTTTCAAATTTAAGGTCTTCCGCTTGTTTGTGGTGTTCAAACGCTTTTGGGTTGCCTCCTTCATCTACAAAGGATTGACGCGCCTTTTCAAATTCAGAAGTCCACAATTTTTGGTACTCTTTTTGCAGAGCGCGCACATCAGAAGCAACTTCACCTGTGTCTTTTGACAACAGTTCTTCCATTTTGGTAATTAGTTCAGTTTTCATGGATCAGTGACATTATTATATTCTCAAAAATAATCTAATTCGGAGACTCGGCAAATGTTTAATTTTATTGTTTTTTAGTAAAGATTTACATAACTTGTATTTTGAAATTGCGATGATCGGGCAGAAAAATCTGGAACTCCTCCAGTTTGATAAAATAATAAATTTAATCCAGCAAAAGTGTCATAGCAAACAGGCGAGGTTGTTATGCGAATCTATTTCGCCCGGTAAAGAAAAAGGGCTGGTGTTGCAGGAACTAAATCAGGTGTACGAGTTAAAGACACTGCTTGCTTCCCAAGGTTATTTCCCATCTGTAGAACATGAAGACATTTCGATTGAATTGAGCCGTTTGAACCTTGACGGGTCTTTGCTTCATGAAACGCAATTGCTCGCCGTACAAAAAACCATGGAGGTGTGTAATACACTCATCCGCTATTTGAAAGGGAAAAAAGCCGAACAGCCTTATTTACACGCTCTTACGCAACATGTAGAAACGAGTCAGGAGGTGGTGGAAGAGATCGCAAAAATTATTGACGCCGAAGCGCGGGTTAAAAATAACGCTTCGCCTGAGCTCAGTAGAATTCGCAAACAGGTAGCAGAAAAACGCCGTGAGAGCGATAAACGTTTTTACAATTATATTCATGAATTAAGGAAACATGGGTATTTAAGAGAGAACGAAGAAGGCTTTTTTAACGGTCGAAGGACCTTGGCTGTATTGGTAGAATATAAATCGGAGGTCCCCGGTTTTGTGCACGACAAAAGTGAGAGTGGTAAAACAATTTTTATAGAGCCCGGTGCTACCATAAGTATTAATAATGAGGTGGCTGAACTGGAAATAGACGAACAGCGTGAAGTTAACCGCATACTGCGCGAACTCTGCGCTTTAATAAGACCTTTTGCCCCAGGTATGAAAGAGGCCCTGCGGGTGTTAACTTATGTGGATTTTTTGAAAGCAAAAGCCCTTTTTGCTGTCGATTTAAATGCCAATCTGCCTGAAATAAAAGAAAATTTTGAATTGGAGATTCACTCGGCCGTACACCCGCTATTATATCTCCAGAACAAGCAAAGCGGAAAAAAGACGATCCCTTTGGACTTATCTTTAAACTTGAAAAACAGAATTCTTGTTATCAGCGGCCCAAATGCGGGCGGAAAAACGATTGCACTTAAAACCGTTGGCTTACTCCAAATTATGTTACAAAGTGGGATATTAATACCGGTAAAAGAAAATAGCGGTTTTTGTTTTTTTGAAAGAATACTCATCGATATTGGTGATACGCAAAGTATAGAGAATGAACTGAGTACCTACAGCGCAAAACTAAAGTCCATGACCTCTATTCTTCAAGAAATTAATGAGGGCACCCTTGTATTGATGGATGAATTTGGCAGTGGCACCGATCCCGAGTTAGGAAGCGCCATTGCCGAGGCAGTGCTGGAAAGTCTCGTCACTTCCAAAACTAAAGGAATTATTACGTCACATTTCGGAAATGTGAAATTGCTGGCTGAAAAACTCGACGGGGCAATTAATGGTTGCATGCTTTTTGATATTGATCATTTGGAACCGAAATACATATTAAGTGTGGGTGAACCGGGCAGTAGCTATACGTTTGAAGTGGCGGAGCGCATTGGATTCCCAAAACACCTGATTGAAAGGGCGAAGGGTAAAGTAGATAAGGATAAGTTAAAACTCAACAGGTTACTGGCCGAAATACAGGATCAAAAAACAAAACTAGAAGAACAAATTCAACGAAGCGAACATGAGGAATTCTTGAAAAAAATTGCCAAAGAGAAGTACCACACACTTTTTAACACCTGGGAAGAGAAGATAAACCGGGAACGTGAACGTAAAATAGAACTGGCTCATTTAGCCGATTACGGAACCAAATACCTCAGGCTGATGGAGGACTGGAATAAACGTAAGGATAGGAAAGAAGTGATAAAACGGTTTATCGACAGCATAACAGCCGAAACTAAAAAGCAGGAAGATCTGAAAAAGCAGAAGAAAATGAATTCGTTCTCTGAAAAGAAAATAGCGCGTTTAAAACCTGTGCTCAAAGTTGGTAGCAAAGTAAAAGTGTTGAATGGAAATGAAATTGGCGTAGTCGAGGAAATAAAAGAAGAAAAGGTGTTTATTAAATTTGGACTCATGAAAATGACGGTGGGTATGGAAAACCTGGTGCTTGCGGAAGCCTGAAATACTAAGTTGCAAAATTACAGATGGTATTATATGGACAATATTTATGCGCATCCCTATCCTCTGTTTGCGTGAAAGGTATTTGCCGGTTAAAAATCTCTTCTACGTAGTTGGTTAATTCTGTTTCAAAATCATTCAAAAAATGGTCGGTTAATGTCAGAATTTCCTTTCCGCTTAAAATGAATTTGGGTTCGTCGCTGAAATTTTTAAACGGGACAATGCACGGGGTGAGTTGCGTTGCCTGATAAAGCCCATTCTTAAAAATCATCCAGCAATAAAGTATTAATTGCAATTGTTTATTGTAGTTTTTATCCAGAAATAATTTTTCAAATCCATCAAAACTAAATTTGTCGGTCGGTTTTACAGAACTTTTGTAATCCATAACCCGCACTTTTCCGCCAAAGCTATCTATGCGGTCAACTTTTCCTTTGATGTAAATTAACGTGGGCTGCCCCTCAATTACTAAGTTCAAAGGGGCACTAAACTCCTGTTCCAAACCGGTTAAGGTTAATACCTGATTTTGTTTTCTTAAACCTTCAATAAATTTAAGATCACTTTTAATAAGTTTTTTAACGTATACTTTGATGACTTCCTCCTGCAATAGACTTTTACCGGAAGGAGGGTTATTGTCAAAAAAGGAAATAAAACTCTGATTTACCTGGAGGTCAACTTTTTTTAACTGTTCTTTGAGTGATTCAGGGTGAATTATTTTTTCCGTGAAATCGCGGTAAAGATTTTCGAGACTAAGGTGAAGAATGGATCCAAACGTGTTGGCCTCTGCGCTTTCTTCAACCTCTTTTATCTCTTTTAAACCGGCTCCATATCGGAAATAAAAACGAAGCGGACATTCTTTATGAGCAATAAGGCCTGAAGGGGACAGGCCACCGAACGGTTCAATACTTGACGCTTTTTTGAGAATACGTTCCATAATATTCTCATCCTTTTGAATGGCAATGATATTTTTAAGCTCTAACGGAAAACCCGGATACGAAGCCACTTTTTCAATAATTTGAATGTTCGGGTTAAATTTATTCATCTCCAGCTGCAGTTGGGTTACGAACCTGCTTTTTTCGCCCTTCCCAAAAGTATCTGTTTCGCTGTCGTAGGTAATTACCGTATCTTTTGCACGTTGCAGTAAACGGTAAAAATGGTAGGCGTAGATGGCGTCTTTTTCAACGTAAAGTGGAAGTCCAAATGCCCGTTTGAGGTCGTTCGGAATAAAAGAGTTAATAGTCTTACCCGAAGGCAAAACCCCTTCATTTACATTCACTAGGATAATGTGATCAAAGTCTAATGTGCGGGTTTCAAGCACGCCCATTACCTGCAATCCTTTCAGCGGTTCGCCGATAAACGGAGCAGAAGAGTTTCCTACTACTTGGGTATATAGCTGTTTAAAGGATTGAAGATCGTTAAAGTAGGGGTACCTCTGTAGAATGTCGTTTAATCTGTTAAAGTTGCGAAGAATAATTTGCAAGTATTCCAGCTCTAGGTGGCTATGATTGTTGCCCGGTTGTTTCGAAAAATAATCGATGGTGGTTTGTAGAAGATCCAGTATGTCTGTACAAAGATTGGCTACCGATTTTATTGGCTGAAACAAGTGCCCTATAATCGAATACTCTTTACCCAGCAGCAGTGCAAGGGTTTGTTGTGAAATAAAACTGAGATTTCGTTGACTAATTTCGTTTATAATTTTAGAACCATTGCCACTGCCCTTTTTTGCTTTCAAATAATTTTGAAAAAGCGGTTGTCTTAACAGGTTCACCAGATCTTTATGGTATATGGTTTTTTGCTGTTTTTTTTGTTTGCCAAAGTTAAGTTGTATCTGCATCAGGCCGTCGATGAGACTGTAGGTGGAAGTATATTTTAACGGATACTCCATGGTGATGTTGACATGTTCCACGCCGGGTGGTAGCTGTTGCAACACCGGCCACAGTAACTTTTCATTTGCAAGCACCACCGCTACCTTGTCAAGAGGAACGGATTCATCCAGCAATCTTTGAAGGCATTGTTTTACCACTTGTGCCTGTCCTATCTGTTTTGGAACCGAAATAATAGAAATATGCTTATTTTCAGCAAAGTTGTTTTCTATTAAAAAAGGGTCTTTTTGTTTGAAAAAGGAAAAGTTATTTCTTAAAAAGAGCCCTGCCTCCTGACTAACGTCGTTTAAATAATATTGATCGGCGTCCCATAGTAAATCCGCTTTTTTTGATTGATACAAAAAATTAAAGATCTTTAGTTCAGCTGCATTCAACGCGTTAAACCCGCAAAAGAGTATTTTATTGAAAGCAGGGGTAAACGCATTTCCCTCAACATTTAATACAGCTTGTTTATATGCGAGCCCCTGATAGGCCCATTTTTTTGAAAGCAGGAATGACGAAAAATGTTTATAGATAGCACCAAGACTGTTCATGAATTGCAGGTAATCCTGCTGGTATTCGCTCAAAACTTCCTCACCAAGACTCCAGTTTTCAATCTCTTTTATGTCTTTCAGGTTTTCATAAAGTTGTTCTGAATCGGCCAGGTAACGGTCAATTTCATTAAAATCCTGTAAAATCAGCTGGCCCCATTTTGCGAAACTATCAAACGTCTCCGCTTTATTTCCATAACACATTCTGTAACTTTCGTATAAATGACAAATCAGGTCAATTTCCTCCAACACTTTTAATCCGCTGAGTTCGGTAATTAAGTCTTCGGTACTAATAATAGTTGGTAACCAGATGGTTTTTCCAAAAATCTGCGATAAGTAGTTTTTTAGAAATAAGGCCCCCCTTTTGTTAGGCAATACAATGCAGAGGTTTTCTGCCTTATCTTTGTAATGAGTATGAATATACCCGGCTACGGATTTTAAAAAGGGAAGCGCCATGAACTTTGAAGATATAAACTTTCCGCTGTACAGAAAGTATAAAAACAGCAAGAGTTATTTTAAAATTATAAACCCATTGTTATTTGAAGAAATACAAGTAATTGGTACCAAACGGGTGGTTCATCTTACCGAAGCAAAATTGTATCCTGAACAGTTGTTTATTGCTGATCTCATCAGGGACTATAAAAACATGGCGGATGAAATTACCGAAAGCGAATACCTCGATGCACTGAAGACTATTTTCTAAATAGGGTAAATTGGCTTAGTATCTCTTTCTATAATGCCTAATCGTTGATAACTAATTTTTCCCTGTAAAACAATTGATCCGCCTGGTCTTTAATTAGCAGTGTATAAATTCCGCTGCTCAATTCACTCAGGTCAATGTTTTTTTCACCATAAACACTCAATGAAATTGTTTTTACGGTTCGTCCGGCCACATCAATAATAGTTGCCCGTAGGTCTTTCGGCAAATTTTTTCTTGCAGCGGTAATAGAGATGGTCCCATCGGATGGATTTGGAAAAACAACTATTCCGCTATTAATTTTAGTCTCTTCCGAAACGCTGGTACAAGGGCTGACAGTAAGGCTGAATGCTTTTGTACTGGTGCAACCGGTTAGGGTGTGGGTAGCTGTTACAGTGTATACGGTAGTGCTTGTAGGGCTAACGATGGCCAAATTATTGATAATTGGTCCGGGTAGCCAGGTGTAAGTGTTGGAGGTATTGTTTATTCCCAGAGTGGTGCTTGCGCCTTTACAGATACTCACCGGCCCGCTGATGTTGAACGTTGGGAACTGTGAGGGTACAGTTATTACTTGTTTAATCGTGTCAGAACTGCAGACTCTGTTTAGCAGGCAAAGTACAGTGTAGGTTCCGGGTGAGTAAAAGTGCGAGGCACTGAATCCTGTTCCATTTTGTGATGCGTCACCAAAATTCCAGTTCGCGCTTGTATAATCAAATCCAAGTGCGCTGCAGGTCGGGTAGGGTCCTGCGCTAAAAGAAACGGTTTGACAGCCGAGCGTGTAAGTGAAAGGGGGGAGGGCAGGTTTAAAATAGGTAGCCACAAAACCCGGCAACCCCAGTTGGCATAATCCAGCCGGCTGCCCGGCGTCGTTATAGTTACAGCTGATGCCGGAACTGTTGGGGCTATTGATAACCCCAATAGGTGTGTAACCGATATGCGCTACATAAATTTTCCCGTCCATACCAAGTTGAAGCGCACGGTGGTGGTCGTAATTACTGCTGTCGATGGTGACACGTGAAGCCGCTATGGCCGCGGGAGACGCGCCGCAAAGATCCCACTGGTAGAGTAACGCGCTCATAACGCCCCCTTCTGCTGTTGCCGCATAAAACTTACTACCATCTGGCGAAAACTCGCAGCCATAGGCGTTTGGCATATTAGAGAGAATGACGGGATTAGAGACGGTCCCCGTTGCATCGTCAAAATCATAAAGCTCAACCCGGTCTAGTCCGCCTCGCAGGCATATACCGAGTTTTTTGCCATTGGGTGAAATTTTCATGCTTCCTATTTTCGCATATTGTGAATCGCCGCCAATATGCGTGATACCGACGGCTGAATTCACGGGCGGTTGAGTCACACCCGATGCGTTTAATAGAAAGGATTTAAACACATTGGTTCCCCATTCGTGTGTCACGATCCAGGTATCGGTTTTGTTACAATGGTTTACTGCCGCCATTTTTTCGGTACTGGGGGTGTAAAGTGGAACATTTTTAATGGTAACCGAGCCCATGCCGGCTGCGAGATTCATGTCTACCACAGAGTACATTAGCCCATTACTGTAACCAAGTTCGTCTAATGTAAAAATGTAGTAAAGGTTGTTATTGCCAGGTTGTTTCACAATCATACTCGATTGGGTGGTGGATGTGTTCCCCAGCAAATTGTTGCCGTTAGCCATGGTGGCGTGCGTTTGGTCCCATACTTGAACACCGTTGGTGTAAAACAGCAGGTTACCGGCATTGTCCGACATACTGGCACAGCCCTCAGACGTATACATGGATCCGGTGATCACAGAGGGTGGAGTCGTCAAAAAATCAAGACCTGTATATTGGCCGAATAGCCATTTACTGGTTTGATTTTGAGAACAAAAGCAGGAGGATATTAGTACGAAGACTAAAACTAATTTTGATTTCATAAAGCCGTGTATATAGTTTGTGTTATATAACTAATACAACTGTTTGGCTAAATGAGTTGGGCCTTTACGAAGAAAGGACTTATCTGTGAATTTTATAACTTAAATGGAAAAGTAAAAACATGCGCCACCATCAATTTCAGCTTCGGCCCAAACGGTTCCATGGTGTTTTTTTATAATTCTTTGCACAATAGCAAGCCCAGCGCCAGTGCCTTCAAACTCCGTGAGGCTATGTAACCTTTGAAAGACGCCAAATAATTTATCGTAATACTTCATGTCAAAACCGGCACCATTGTCTTTCACAAAATAAACCGTTTTCCCATTTTCGGTTAATGAACCAATTTCAACAATTGGTTTTTCCTTCTTTCCTGAGTATTTTATGGCGTTAAGCAGCAGGTTAATAAATACTTGTTTTATTAGCGACCTATCGGCCAAGGTAGACGGCAGATCTCCAATTTTCAGGATGTAGTGATCGTTGGCTTCTTTTAGTTCAGCAATGACTTCAGTCAGAAGGTCATTCATGTTAACCGGTTTTTTCTGCAAATCTTTTCGTCCAAGGTAAGAAAGTGTCAGCAGGCTGTCGATGAGTTTTCCCATTTTAAGAGCATTATTACTGATGAAGCCCAGCAGTTTTTTTCCTTCGTCCGAAATGGTGTCAGCATGTTCTTCCTTTAGGATCTCAGAATAGCCATTGAGTGTACGCAAAGGCGCCCGTAAGTCGTGCGAAACAGAATACGTAAATGCTTCCAGTTCCTGATTGAGTTCTTCCAGTTCGGCATTTTTTCTTGCAAGATCTTTATTTAGTTTTATCAGAGAAATTTCCTGTTGGTGTTTTTCAATAAAGAAATTAATCTTATTAATTAGTACGTCCGCCTGGAGGGGTTTGGTAATAAAGCTAAACGCTCCCTGTTCATACCCTTTAAACACATTGAGGTTGAGCGTATACACCGCCGATATAAAAATGAATGGCAGACTGGCGGTTTTTTTCCGCTCGCGAAGTATGCTGGCTAATTCGTAGCCATCCATTCCCGGCATTTGTATATCCAGTAAAGCCAGCGCGAAATCATGCTCAAGCGTAGCGGTAAGCGCCTCTAATCCACTACTGGCCTTAATAATTTGAATGGGCAGGTGTTTTAATATAGCTTCTAACGCGATGAGGTTTTCGCGCTTGTCATCTACAATTAAAATTTTAGGCAATTCATCCATATCTGAATCTACAAATTAATTTTATATCTCTGAAACGACTTTACACTAAAGTTTCCGTTTTTTTACCGGCTTGTGTTCGTTCGTTTATCCTCTCACGAATTTAGATAAGTCAAGTCAAACAAATGTAATTTGTTTCGAGGAACAATTATCGCTAAAATCTTATTAAATTTGACACTTATTTTCACATCAAATGGCACGCATTCGTATAAAAGATATTTTAAAAACTAGCCCGACGGGTCAGGAAATTAGGGTAAATGGTTGGGTTCGCACCTTTAGGAACAATTCTTTCATCGCTTTAAACGATGGCTCTACAAATAGTAATTTGCAGGTGGTAGTTGATTTTACCAGTACCGCCGAGGAGATTTTAAAGAGGATCACTACCGGCGCAGCCATTAGCGCCAGAGGCACATTGATTCCTTCTCAGGGAAAAGGACAATCGGTGGAATTAAAAGCGATTAACATTGAAATATTAGGGGATAGCGATGCGGAGAAATACCCGCTACAGCCGAAAAAACATAGCCTTGAATTTTTGAGAGAAATTGCGCACCTGCGATTTCGTACCAATACCTTTGGGGCTGTTTTCAGGGTTCGTAACAGTTTAGCCTTCGCTATTCACAAGTTTTTTAATGAAAAAGGATTTTTGTACATCCACACCCCTATTATCACGTCAAGCGATGCCGAAGGGGCTGGCGAAATGTTCAGGGTTACCAGTTTGGATCTGACTAATTTGCCGAAAGATGAAAATGCGCAAGTGGATTACAAACAGGATTTTTTCGGAAAATCTACCAACCTTACTGTTTCAGGTCAATTGGAGGGGGAACTGGCTGCCATGGCGTTTAGTGATATTTATACGTTTGGCCCCACTTTTAGGGCCGAAAACAGTAATACAACACGCCATCTGGCGGAATTCTGGATGATTGAGCCCGAAATGGCTTTTTGTAATATTGTGGATAATATGGACCTGGCTGAAGAAATGCTTCAGTATGTAATTCGTTATGCTTTGGAGAATAACGCGGAAGACATCGAATTTTTAAGTCAGCGTCTGGAAGAAGAAGAAAAACAAAAACCTCAAAACGAGCGTTCGGAACTAACCTTGTTGAACAAACTTAATTTTTGCATCGAAAATAAATTCGAACGGGTTACTTATACACAGGCCATTGAGATTTTAAGAGAAAGTAACCACAATAAAAAGAAAAAATTCAACTACCTGGTCGATCAGTGGGGGGTTGATTTGCAAAGCGAGCATGAAAGGTATTTGGTTGAAAAACATTTTAAGAAACCGGTGATCCTTACCGACTACCCTAAAGAGATAAAATCGTTTTACATGCGCCAGAATGACGATGGGAAAACAGTTGCGGCCATGGATATTTTATTCCCCGGTATTGGAGAAATCATTGGCGGCTCGCAACGCGAAGAACGCTTGGATAAATTGGAGACGAGGATGCAGGAGATCGGCATTCCTGCGGAAGAACTTTCCTGGTACCTGGATACCCGGCGTTTTGGTTCCTGTCCGCATGCAGGTTTTGGTTTGGGTTTTGAGCGCTTGGTATTATTTATTACTGGCATGAGCAACATACGGGACGTGATTCCGTTTCCGCGTACACCTAAAAATTGTGAATTTTAGGAACTTATTTTTTAAGGCTGTACCCGGACTGTAATTTTGGGGAATACCTCAGTCATGCCTTCGTAATACCTGCTTGTCCATCCGCCACGAGAAAAATTTTATTTTCAATGTTTTTTTTATTGAGTAGGCTTTCTATTCTTTCAGGGTGTGTGTCGGTAATAAATACCTGCCCGAAGTTCTCACTGCTCACCATTTCCAACAACCTCGTAAAGCGCTCTTCGTCCAGTTTGTCATAAACATCATCCAACAAAAGCAAGGGTTTTGTATGTTTTTTATTTTTTATAAACTCAAATTGCGCCAGTTTCAGGGCCAATAGGTACGATTTTTGCTGCCCTTGTGACGCGAATTTTTTAAGACTGTACCCGCCAAGTGTAAATTCAAGATCATCCTTATGTGGCCCTACTGTTGTGTAATGCAAGCTTCTGTCTCTTGATAATGAGGTAAGGATAGCAGTTTTGAAATCCTTTTCATGCAGGCTGCTCTCATAGTGTAAGCCAACCTCCTCTTTGCTGTTGCTTATAAATTGATAGTGATGGTTAAAAAGTGGGATGAACTGTTTTAAAAATTCATGTCGTGTATCAAGAATGAACTTTCCATAAATGATGAGCTGGTCATCCCATATTTCAAGAGTTTCAGAATCAAACGTCCTGCTTTCATGAAAGTGTTTTAACAAAGCGTTTCGCTGTTTCAAAACCTGGTTATAGGAAATCAGCTTGTCGAGGTAAACTTTATCATATTGAGAGATAATCCCGTCCAGAAATTTCCGACGGGTTTCACTGCTTCCATTAATAAGTTCAGAGTCACTGGGAGAAATCATCACCAGAGGGAACTGGCCAATGTGCTCACTCAGGCGATCGTATTCCCTTTTGTTTTTTTTAAATACCTTTTTATGGTTACGTTTTAAGCCACAATACACTTCAGCTATTTCGCCGGATTTATCAAATTCGCCGCGCAACACAAAAAAAGACTCATTGTGTTTAATGTTTTGGCTATCAGTAACATTAAAAAAGCTCTTGCAAAACGACAAGTAATGAATGGCATCCAGAAGGTTGGTTTTTCCCATGCCGTTATTGCCCACAAAACAGTTTACTTTTTCTGAAAATTCTGCCTCAAATTCGGGGTAATTCTTAAAGTTTATGAGCGATAATTGCTTTAAAAACATGATTTAGCACAAAAATACGCTTATTTCGGCGGTTTTTGCCCTGTTAAATTCTGTTTTATTAGAAAAAATACTATCTTCGCTGACTAAATTTTAAGCACAAAATGGCCGATTTAAATGAAGAAACTACAGTTCAGTCAGAACAGGTAGAAGAAACAGTCGAAACAAAGAAACCGATTGATCCTAGTTTGGAGGGAATTCAATTATATTATGAGAAAAATAAAAACAGAATCAATTATATTGGCGGTGGGTTCTTACTCATAATTGGTGCCCTGTGTTTTTTCAAATTTTACTATTTGCCCGAACAAGAAGCTGAAGCATCTAATGAAATTTTTTGGGCAGAATCCTATTTTGAAAAAGATAGTTTCAACATTGCTCTTAAAGGAGGAAAAATGGTAATGGCATCCGAAGGTCAAAAACAAATGATGGGATTTGAACAGATCGCCGAAGAGTACAGTATGACTAAAACTGGCAGTCTGGCCAACTACTATGCCGGGATTTGTAATTTGCGTACCGGTAAATTTGAACCGGCTATTGAATTTCTACAAAAATACGATGGAAGTGATGAGATTGTTGCTCCAATTGCACTAGGCGCCATTGGTGACTGTAATATGGAACTGAATAAACTGGATCAGGCCGTAAAGTATTATTTAAAGGCAGCTGATAAAAGTCACAACAACTTTACCACACCTTATTATCTTAAAAAGGCTGGATTTGCTTACGAGTTGCAAAACAATTACCAGGAGGCGCTCGCCGCTTATGAACGCATTCAAAAGGAATTTAGCAGTACAACGGAGGCAAGAGAAATCGAAAGAGATATTGCTAAAGTAAAAGCTTTAGGTAATTTATAAATATGACAAACTATTAACTTAAAGTCTGCTGAAAGGCAGACTTTTTTATTTAATCTATATGAGCAGTGCAAATAAAAATCTATCAGCAGTAGAAGGGTCACCTATTCCAGATGCGAAACCGTTTAAATTTGGTATTGTCGTGTCTGAGTGGAACCATGAGATCACCGGCGCATTAAAGGAAGGGGCTATCAAAATACTACTGGAGAGTGGCGCTGAAGCCGATAACATTATAGTAAAACAAGTACCTGGTAGTTTTGAGCTCACACTTGGAGCTCAATATATGGCAGAGTTTACGAATGTTGATGCAGTAATTTGTCTGGGCTGTGTCATTCAGGGCGAAACCAGGCATTTTGATTTTATTTGCGATGCGGTGGCCAAAGGAATTACCGATCTAAATATTAAGTACAACATGCCCTTTATTTTTGGCGTATTAACGCCAAATACCCAACAGCAGGCAGCAGATAGGGCTGGTGGTAAATATGGTAATAAAGGTGACGAGGCGGCCGTTACCGCTATTAAAATGCTTGATTTAAAGAGAAGTTTCAGATCAGGAACTACCGTTGGATTTTCCCGACAATAAAAAACACTCCATAAAAAAGGCCCCTTTTCTAAAGGAGCCTTTTTAATTTATGTTATTAAGAGCAATTACAACTTAATCATTTTAATGGTCTTGGATTGATTGTTACGCGTAATGGTAACAAAATAAATACCGTTAGCCTGGTCTTCCAAACGGATTTGGTGTATTCCTTTTCGGAGTTCAGTAGCATACACCGTTTGGCCGAGGTTATTTAACACGGCAACTAAGACATCTTGATCAACTTCAAGGCTAAATTCACCGTTGTTTGGGTTTGGATATATTCCAATCGTCGATACCTCATTGGATAGGCTCGCAATTCCAGTACAGGCGTCAACACTTTGTGTGATAATAGCCGTGCTGCCGCAGCCATTAGCGTCAAGTCCGGCAACAGTGTAGTTAAAGTTACTTGTTGGGGCCACAGTAATGGTTGATGACGTCTCCAGTGTACTCCACGAGAATGTGCTGGCGCCGCTAACCGTTAAACTAGCCGTATAACCTGAACAAATAACCGGAGCGCTGCTCACAACAGTAAGTGTTGGCAAGGCATTAACAGTAACTGTTACAACTGTTGAATTTGTGCACGGACCATTGAAGCCTGTTACAGTGTATGAAGTATTTGCCGCTGGTGCGGGCAAAATTACTGCTGTACCGCCACCATTGCTCCAGGTGTAAGTAATCGCACCATTAGCAGTTAATGTTGTATTTAATCCTGCACAGATAGTCAGGTCGCCACTAACAGTTAACGTAATGGCATTTACCACACTCACAGTGGCTACCGCGTTTTGTGATACACATCCTTCAGGACTACTCCCGGCTACGGTATAGTTGGTCGTGGTGTTCGGGCTTACCGTATTGCTGCCACCTGAGTAGGTGTAACTGTTGGCGCCCCCTGGTGAAAGGACAAATGAACCACCCTGGCAAATGGTACCACCGCTTACGGTTACCGTTGGTATCACATTAACGGTTACCTGGCGGGAGGTAGAATTAATACAACCGTTCAAATCTGTGCCAGTAACACTGTATGTTGTATTGGATATTGGACTGTCAGTCACTGTAGTATTTGTGCCCAGACTGGTCCAGGTATAGGTGTTTGCTCCCGATGCTGACAGAGTTGTAGTCTGTCCTGCGCAAATAGCGATATTACCCGAAATAGTAAGGGTCGGCAAAGCGTTTACTGTTAGGTTAAGTGTTGCTGTGTTAGAAGAGACGCACCCTTCAGCGCTTTGGCTGGAAATAGTGTATGAGGTAGATACAACCGGTGATACCGTGTTAGAGTTGCCCTCAATCGTAAACGTTGAGCCACCGGTTGGTTGAATCGTGAATACAGTTCCCGCACAAATAGTGGCGTCGTTGATGCTTACAATCGGGAGCGCATTTACAGTTACAGTTGCGATCGCTGTATTACTTGAAACACAACCTTCTGTACTGGTGCCCGTGACGCTGTAAGCCGTATTTGTTGATGGGACGACAGTGGCCGTAATACTCGAATAAGTATACGTGCTGGCACCGCTTGGGACCATGGAAAATATACTTCCCGCGCATATTGCGCCACTGTTAACCGTTATCGTAGGAATAGCGTTAACAGTAATTACAACCGGAATGGTACTCAAGCAGCCAGTGATGGTGTTTGTACCAGTTACCGAATAAGTGGTCGTGTTGGCAGGGTTAAAAGTTTCGTTATCCGTGATTGTACCTGTGCTCCACGAATAAGAGTCTGCACCACTCACAGTCTGCGTGGCACTTCCTCCCTCACAATAACTGTTTGTTCCACTGAGTGTCAGTGTTGGCAATCCAATCGCGGTAACCGAAACGGTAGCTATATCAGAACATCCGGTAATTGTATTTGTACCGGTAACGGTGTAAACGGTATTTGCAATAGGTGAAAACGTGGCTGCGTCGGTGGCAGTATTGTCGTCCCATAAGTAACTGTCAGCGCCACCGGCTGTTTGTACTACCGGAGATCCGGCGCACACAGTGGCATTACCTGTGATGGTAATTATTGGTAACGAGTTAACGGCAATTGTAATAATCGTTGAGTTATAGCAACCCGTTGACGTATTAGTGCCTTCTAAGGTGTAACTGGTATTTACAGTGGGGTTTAACGAAATAGTATTATTTGTAACAGCCACGCCATCCCAAGTGTACGTATTGGCCCCATTCAGCGTTGGTGTAATGGATGAGCCAATGCATACCGAACCGTTTCCACTGATACCTAAAACGGGTGGGTTATTCACAGTAATTTGCAAAGTGTTTGTTGCCGAACACCCCGTTACGGCACTCGTTCCAGATACAGAATAAACTGTTGTTGCCGCCGGACTAAACACTTCGTTATCAGCAGTATTTCCGGTACTCCATAAATAACTGTCCGCTCCGGTTACAGTTTGTGAGGCTGAACCTCCGGCACAATAGGTGTCCGTGCCGGTAAGTGTCAGTGTCGGAAGCGCAATTACGGAAACCGATGAGGTTTCTGTGTTGCTGCAGCCAGTTAATGTGTTAGTGCCCGTTACTGTATAAACAGTTGTTGAAACCGGTGTTAAAGTTACTGCGTCAGCTGTGCCGCCATTACTCCAGGCATATGTGTCAGCACCACTGGCGGTTTGTACTACGGATAATCCGGCACAAACAGTGTTGTCGCCAACAACAGTGATAGTGGGAAGCGGGTTAACACTGATTGCAATTATGGTTGAATTGTAACAAGCGGTTGCGGCATTGATGCCTTCTAGAGTATAATTGGTATTGGTAGTTGGACTTAAAGAAACAGTGTTGTTTATTACAGCTACTCCATTCCAAGTGTAGGTGTCTGCTCCACTGAGTGTTGGGGTGATTGTTGAGCCGATGCAAACAGCAGCATTTCCGCTAATACTCAATATCGGTAAAGTATTTACGGTAATTTGTAACGTATTTGTTGCAGAACAGCCTGTTAGTGTATTAGTTCCGGTAACGGAATAGTTTGTAGTTATTGATGGGTTAAACACCTCATTATCCCCAATACTTCCTGTACTCCATAAATAGGAGTCGGCCCCGGTAACAGTTTGGGAAGCTGAACCACCAGCGCAATAAGTATCAGTTCCGGTTAACACCAATATTGGAATCGCAATCACGCTTACCGATACAGTTTCATCATCGCTGCAACCGGTTAATGTATTAGTGCCGGTCACACTATAAACACCCGTTGCTACGGGTGTAAAAGTGGCCACATCACTGTTACTTCCGTCGCTCCATACATACGTATCAGCACCACTGGCAGTCTGAACAACCGATAAACCTGCGCATACGGATGCACTACCCGCAATGGAAACGGTAGGTAAGGAGTTAACTATGAGGGTGATAATTGTCGAGTTGTAACATCCCGTTGAAATATTGGTACCTTCCAAGGTATAACCGGTGTTACTTGTTGGGTTCAATAAGACAGTGTTGCTACCTAAAGCCAAACCATCCAACGTATAAGTATCCGCGCCATTCAATGTTTGCGTCAACGAGGCGCCAAGGCAAAGCGCAGTACCTCCGGTTACGGACAAAGCCGGTAAGGAATTAACAGTGATAATTACTTCGTTGTTGGCAGAGCAACCCGTTAGCGTATTTGTTCCGGTTACTGTGTAATTGGTAGTTGCAATTGGGCTAAACGTCTCTGTGTCTGTGGCGCTGCCCGTACTCCAAGTGTATGCGTCGGCTCCATTCGCTGTTAAAATCGTCGATTGGCCCGCACAAATGTTGGGGTTACCACTCACGGTTAATTGCGGCAGCGCGTTTACCTCAATGGTTTTTGAAGTAACTGCGCCTAAGCCATTTGTGTTCGACGCGATTAACGAAATGGTGTAAATGCCTGGGGCATTAAAAACTACAATGGGATTTTGAAGAGTTGACGTTGCAGGAGCACCACCAAGTGTATAAGTCCACTCGGTTGGCAGGTTGGTAGAAAGGTCGTTAATCTGGACAGTGGATCCGACACAGGTTACCGTTGGACTAAGAGCAAAATCCGCTATTGGGACTTGTGCTTTAATCGAGTTGAATAGGAGAAAGCTAAAGGCGCTTATCAATCCTGTTAGAAATTTATTTTTCATTTTGGGGAGTTGTTAGTGTTCTCAAAGCTATCCCCAAATTAACGAACTGCCAATGTTGGATTCTTAACATCAGTTCGAATTAAAAACCGAATAGTATAACGGTTTCGACATTAATGCCAATGGAATTGGTATTCAGAAGGGTACCCAACCATATTAATTTCAAATCGAATATCAGTCATTTAAATGATTATATCCTATCAAAAAATTAGGGAGTAAAAAAAAGTTAATCCAAAAAAGATTAGATGTTAAACGTAGCGAAACATTTATAGACAATAGCCTTTTTTTCGTCGATCGATTTCTTTTTTAATGTCGATAAAAACGAAAAGTTTATCTTTTCAAGTTAAATCTTAATTCTTTTTTAAGAAGATTTTAGCTGATATTCCAGTAATCGTCACAAATCTAAAGATTTAGACAGGATGACAACTTAATCTTACTGAGTTTGTTCTGGCAAGAATGGGGGTAGGAAAAATATTTAATGATAGTTATTGAAGGTGCAATTTGTGCCAAGCGCCCAGTTTTAATTGCCGGTTTGATCAAAATTCAAGTTCTGATTCAGAAGCGATCCAAAAAGGTCTTTAAAACTGACTCCTTCCAGCAATTTATTTTTACTGAGCAATGAATGTTCTGCGAGGCCATGCAATGCGAATTCCATCAGAGCATATTTTTCAGCGCCACGCGCGTTTGGGGAGTGTTTTTCAACTAGCTCCTCAAGTCCATCAACAACAATTAGTGCGGAGGTATATACTTTATCGTTTTCATGATCCAGAAGATCAAGGACATTGTTCTGTGAAAACCAATTTACAATGGTTGCATATTCCGACGTGTCTTTTTTCCGTTTTAATTTTGCCGGGTCCGGAAAAATTTGCGTGAAGGTATTTCGTATGGCCAGGCTAATCAAATTCTGTGCAATCACTGCAGGTCCTTCCTGCTCTCCCTCATATACCAATTCTATTTTGCCATTAATAGCGGGAATAGCGCTGTAAAGATCACTAATTCGGGCAAACGTGTACGCTAAACCTCCTTTAAGGAATCGGAGTTCAGCAGCACTCACAAGACTTTCATAAGCACTAATAGTTAAACGTGCACTAACTCCGCTTTTAGCATCCACAAATTCACTTCCCCGTGCTTCAACGGCAATTTGCTCCACCAGTGTTTTCAGAATCTCGGGAACTTCAATTCCTTTTTGGTGTTTGTCTAATTTTGCCTGGTCCTGTGTAATCCGCTTCGAATGTTCAAGAGATTTTGGATAGTGAGTCAAGATCTGCGAACCAATCCTATCCTTTAACGGGGTAACAATACTTCCACGGTTGGTATAATCCTCTGGGTTTGCTGTAAATACAAACTGCATGTCAAGCGGAATCCGGAGATTAAATCCACGAATCTGAACATCTCCCTCCTGTAAAATATTGAAAAGCGCGACCTGCAGCCTGGCCTGTAAATCGGGTAGTTCATTTATCACAAAAATAAACCGGTTACTACGTGGAATCAACCCATAATGGATGACATTTTCGTCAGAAAAGGAAAGTTTCATATTAGCCGCTTTGATAGGGTCCAAATCACCTATGAGATCGGCAACACTTACGTCCGGTGTAGCGAGTTTTTCGGCAAAGCGATCGTTACGATGCACCCAGTGTATCGGCGTTAAATCACCTTCTTTCGCGATAACATTTTTTGCATAGTTAGAAACAGGTTGTAAAGGATCATCATTTAATGGGCTACCAGCTACCACCGGAATGTACTCATCCAGCAGGTTTACCAGTTGCCGGGCCATTTTTGTTTTGGCCTGACCGCGCAAACCGAGAAAAAGAATATTATGCCTACTTAAAACCGCGCGTTCTATTTCCGGAATTACAGTTTCTTCATAACCAAAGATCCCATCAAAAATGTCTTCTTTTTTTTTGAGTTTTTTGATCAGGTTTTCGCGCAACTCGTCTTTGATACTCAAAAATGTGTACCCTGTTTTTTTAAGTTCGCCCAATGTCTTAATAGCTGGTTTTGCCATGGTTTTATAATTTTTTACTTTTTTTGTTTGTATAGTCTCTGAAGATCATTTCACCTAAACCCTTCAATCCGGTGTAGTAGGCTTTACCCTGGTTGGCTTCGGTAAACTCATCAATAAAACTTTTAAGGTAATTATCCTGAGCAAGCATAAATGTCGTAATGTCTATTTTGCTCCGTTTGCAAGAGGCGGCCAACGCCAGACATTTATTTACGATCCGCCTGTCAAGTCCAAAACTGTTTTTGTAATACTGTCCATTTTCTTTCAGGCAGGAAGGTTTCCCGTCGGTTATCATAAAAATTTGTTTATTACTGGCTTTCTTTTTTCTGAGAATTGACATAGCCAGTTCGAGACCCGCTACTGTATTTGTGTGATACGGGCCAACCTGTAAATATGGAAGATCTTTTACTTGAATGGGCCATGCGTCATCACCAAAAACAATAATGTCCAAACTATCTTTCGCGTAATTACGGTGGATCATCTCTGCCATGGCCATGGCAACCATCTTTGCAGGCGTAATACGGTCCTCGCCGTATAAGATCATGCTATGGCTGATATCGATCATTAACACCGTAGCGGTTTGTGTTTTAAACTCCTGCTCCCCAACCAATAAGTCATTTTCCGTGAGTTTAAAATCATCCACACCGTGATTGATTTGCGCTTGTTTCATGGATTCAACCATGGCAATGCTTTGCGGGGAGTCACCAAATTCATAAGCCCTCAAATCACTGCTAAGTTCCTCTCCATTTTTACCGGTAAATTTTGTCTTGTGATTTCCGGAAGCGCCTTTTTTAAGTTTACCAAATATGTATTCTAAGGCATTATTACGAATGGCTTGTTCGGTTTTTGGTGTGATGGACATTCCGCCGGAACCATCGTTTTTATCACGCAAATAACCGCGCTTTTTTAGTTCAGCGATAAAATCGTCGAGCGTATAATCTTTATCTGTTAATTGATACTCCTTGTCAAGCTCCCTTAACCAAGATAATGCTTCTTCAACATCTCCGCTGGTATGGGTAATGAGTTGCTTAAAGATTTTAAACAACTCGTCAAAACGGGACTTGGGGTCCCGAATAAAATTTTTGAAACGATAGCCTGCCACGTTAGTTGTTCGTATAAAAGAAACATAAAGGTGGCAATTTTAGTATAATACTAATGTTAATTAAAACAAAGTTAAGTCGTTCAGGATTACCGTTTGGCAATGTCCTGAAAACTACCACTTATGCTAGTTAATGTACCACCGGTTATATTAACACTAAAGTTTCCAGAAAGTTTATTATTTGCATTGGCGCTAATAACAAATGACCCCGAAGTGCCATTATAACTGGTAGAGCCATTCGCAAAATTGAAGGTGTTGCCCGTGCTGGAAGATATTGAATAAGAGCCAACTGAGAGGGCAGATAGGGTCACTTCAATGGAATTAGCGGCTCCATTTTTAAAGGCATAAATCGTGGTGATAGAATTATAGCAATGGGCAGAATCGGCATTAACAGTCTGCCCGGAAGAAAGGGTCCAGGAGAACGAGCCGTTATCTGTTTGAACCGGTGGTTCATCTTCAGGAGCGTCATCCTTGGCACAGGCTCCGAGTAAAAAGGCGCAAGTTAAGATAAGAGTAGCTTTATAGAGCTGTTTTGAAATTTTTTTTTGGATCATAAGTTAAAAATGGGAATTCGATTAATGCGTAATGATAATGGGATACCGATACAAAAGTCCTGCCAACTGAGAAGTTAAGAACTTTGTGCCCTTTAGAGCGTTTGTTTCAGGGTCAATCATAAAATTTCGATTTTCGGTAAAATCGAGCCCTGAGAGGTTAGTCCCTGAAAACAATGTTTCAAAAAGATCACAGTTGGATAAAGTACTTTTTGAAAGATCGCACTGAGTAAAATTGCTATGGTGAATTTTACAATTTTTAAAACTACTTTTATTCATCTTCTTTTTATCGAAAGAACTGTAATCCAAATTACAGTTTTCAAAATGTACTTCAAATGACAGATCACGCGCTCCGGAAAAATTAGTCCCCAACAATTTACTGTCTTTAAACAGGCAATTTTGCAGTCGGCTGCCAATGGTTTTAGCGTTGCTGAGATTACAATTTTTAAAATAACAATTGGTGAAATTTAATTTCGACAAGTCACCGAATATACAGTTTACAAATTCAACGTGTTCAAAATCTGCCCTGTCGGCTCTATCTGCTGTAACGTCTAAGTTGAGTAGTACCTCGTAAGTGGTTGTTGATTTTGCCACAATAAAATCTAGTTATTTGTTTTTTTTATTACCGTGCCATCAGAATAATGCTGAAACTGAAGCCCCTCCGTGTCATCACTGATGTTCCTGCCCATCATATCGGTCACTTTAAGAAGTTTTACATCATCGCTGGTCCGGTTATCAATCACAATGACACTGAATTTTTTCACCACGCCGTCAAAATCGGTTTGTTGCAGCCGGTAATAGTTGAGCAGGTTTTTTGGTGTAGGGTCATAGGCCTGGTATTTTTTTAGAAAAGAAGAATTACCGGCGCCGATTACAGTTGAAACAACCGTCCATAGCTCGCCATTTTCACTCTTTTCAAGTGTAAAATAATCATTGTTTTTCTCTGTTGCAGTCGACCATTTTAAAAGATTTTTTCCAGAGTAAGCCATTCCTGAAAAATCAACAAGTTCAATAGGTAGCGTGGCACAAGTATATGCCTGTAAAATAAAATTATCAAGGTTCGGAACGTTATTATTGGCACCATCCATCGCCTGACCAATTACCAGATTCCCATCCCCCACCCAGTAAAGGTTTTGATTGGCCGTTGGGGTGGGGCTGGACCAAACCACAGTATTGTTTACATACATAGTACCTATCCCGGTACAGTTGTCGTAGGTAAAACGGTAGTTTCTGAAAGTAGCATCCTGCGGAATCGGATAAATGGTGGATGTAACAGTTGTTCCGCCGCTGCCATTATTTACTCTGAACGTTACCTGAAAATTAGCCGCAGCAGTCCCAGTATTGAAATTAAAAGTCCCTCTTTGGATCATACTGGCCGTACTTTCATTCCGGCGATAATCAATGCTGATATCAATATTATTCACGTCCAATACACCACTGGTGTTAGGAATGGTTAGGTTAATGTCATTTGCGGTTGGCGCGCCCGGGTTTAATCCATTTGTGCCCCCAACTCCTCCAGGGCTTGACGTAGCGCTATTCCCCGCCGATGTGGCAGTTGGACCCACTACAGAGAGTAACACCGGGTTTGAATCCCAGTTAAACTGACTTACTACCTGAGCTCGACAGGCGTAACAAATAGAAAAAATGAAGAAAAAAATTATAAATTTCGTTTTCAATGCGCGATTGTCCTAGCAACTAACCAAATTTAAGGATTATTATGGAAATAATAATGGATTACAGAGGGTCTTAAAGCAGGATAGATCCTTCAAAATTACCGCCATAAGCAAAAATAATGATGAGGATAAGTACAATGATCAGGGAAACAACAAAAGTGAGTAGGATAGCCAGTATCCGCCACAAATAACCCCAGAAGGTGTAGGTTCCTACTGTAGCCTGGTAATAACCAAGCATGATATAAAGGGCTACAAAAAGAATACCTACCGGTTGATTATCACGCAAGCCGGTTAAAAAACAAAACAGTGAAAAGATCATTGCATAAAAAAAGCCACCCGTAAGCAAAAAACAATTAAACACAATGTGTTCAGTATAATTGTAGTGCAATCTTTTTGAAAAGAGGTAACTGAAAATTGAAAGTAAAGGAATGCTTAACAAATAGAAAAATTTGTAGTAGTGGTCCACTGCTTCATTGATCCGTACATCCGTGTCCTTGTTTTTCAGGGAATTAAACATGTCACTATCAGAAACATGATAGTCGATTAGCGTCTTGATCGCGATCACGATAATAAACAAGGCGAAAATATTATAATGCATTACGCGTTTTCCGGCCAGGAAACTTCGGATGGTATAGCCAGGGTTAAAGACGAGGCTTTTGAGGGTATATAAAATGCCTTTGTCAAGGTGCAAAACGCCATGGAGCAAATCATGTTTAATGAATTTCGAAAGAGTAATGCGGTGCGTAGATGCTTTCTGTCCGCAACGATGGCAATATTCGCCTTGTAAATGAGTATTACAATTTAAACAGTTTTTGTTCACAGTTAAAGATATATAATTATGGTAAACAACAAAAAATTTTATCGTGCCTTCACATATTTCCAGTTTCTTATTTTACCTTCACTCATCCAGAGTACCGCGTCAGTCAGGCGTTTAGCCCTCGTGACCTCCGTTTTTGCACTGGTTACCCATTCCACGTATTCCTTTTTATTAGAATAGCTGAAAGTTTCAAAAGTTTTTAAGGCTTTTTTATTTTTGATGAGATTTTTCATAAAATAATCCGGAACCACCAGCTCCTTTTTTTTAGCAGGTTTGCTTTTCGAAGGAAGGGGCACCCCCTGCTCATTTAATTTCATGGCTTCCCTGATGTATTTTATCAGCAGTTGATCTTTTGGCAGGTCCCTCAAAGAGCTAATTTTGCCCAAGTGGCCCATGGCGGCTTCGGTTTTCGCCATTTCATTTAACTCCTTCGATTTCACCATGAGCGGCGCTTTCCAGAACCCTATGGCGCAATGTTGTTTAAACGAAGCCATATAACACATCAAATTTCCTTTATAATTGAAATGTGGAAATCCCCATTTAATCGTTTCTTCTAGTTCAGGACAGGTTTGATGGATCAGTTTGCGGAAATGATTAAGAATGGCTTGCATAGAATCTGCAGATTTATTTATATAAGTGTCAATACCCGGATCTTTTTTCATTACAAAAAATAATACGAAAGATAAAGTTTCATTTCCTGACACAAAAATTAATTAGCTTTGGACTCAAATCAATGCCGTGTATTTTCACCCCTTAAATTTCCTTCGATTTATTCTGGCTATTGGCGTCATTCTTTTTCACTACGGAGTCGCCTACTACCCGTTTAATCTGCCGGTATTTAAAACGGCAATTCTTAACAGCAGTTTCAGAGTATCGTTTTTTTTCTTCATTTCCGGATTTGTTATGAGCATGGTATACGCCACTCAGGGAAAGAATTTAAAAGCGACGTTTTTTTATAAGCGCAGGTTCACCAGAATTTATCCGGTATATTGGTTGGCATTTCTATTCACCTTGCTAGCGGTAATATTTTTAAAGGATGCAGCACCAAAAGGGCTGAATATTATTTTGCATGGTTTAGGCGGGCAAAGCCTTAATCCGGGCCATGTATTGGATCTGAACTACCCTGCCTGGTCTATTTCGGTAGAGCTCATCTTTTATCTTGTTTTTCCATTCCTGCTCAAATGGATGTTAAATATGTCTATTAAAGGATTGGCTCTGACGACTCTGCTTCTTTGGATGTTGCAATCGCTACAGCACATTTTATTTGTGGAGTTTATTTACAGCGGTACCAAGATGTCCGAAGAATTTATCAGTACCTTTCCGTTGTGGCACCTTGTTACTTTTTTTGTGGGTATGGCTACTGCCAGGTTAATTGCACTTGAAGCATTTTCGGTATTTTTTTCAAAATACGCGATGTTCTGCCTAATCCTCACACTGAGTACGTTTACCTACATCATTTATGTCCCCAACCCGGTGTTAAAGTATGTTCACAACGGCATATTATCTCCCTTGTTTATGCTCGTTCTTGTGTGTTTGTATTACGACAGAAGTACATTAAATAAATTCTTATCTAATCGCTATGTGAGCAAACTAGGCGATGTGAGTTATGGGCTTTTTATTTTTCAATATCCCGTATGGCTGGTTTGCACCTGGTTGGCTAACCCGGAGTTTATCAAAACAAATGAATTCTTCTTTTTGTACTTAGCAATTCTATTAATGTTTTCCTGGCTGATGAATCGTTTCTTTGAAAAGCCCTTAATTAAAAACCTTCGTGCGGAATCTTAAATTATTCAGGAAATGTATGGATGTAATGCGCCACCGGAGCAGCAAAGTATCTTCACGATTTTCCAAGACGCTTAATAGCTAAACACCTGCTTCAAACAATAACTCAAGACCCTCTGGTTTCTCGTCTTCATCTATCTCTTCGAACCCAAGTTTGAAGAGAAAATGACTTAGCACAATTTTATTTGTGGTTTTAATAAAAAAATGATTCGTACCATAAAACAGTTGGATCCTTGCCAAACTACTGCCATCCCTTAGGACAGTGACAACAGCGTCGCGCATCTTTATCTTATTGTCAGGGTTTACCTTTTCCTGCTCATTTTTATACCACCAATCCATGCTGTAATTTACACATTCACAGGGTGGCGGGGAGCCAGTCTTTGTTAAATTAGACAAAGTTCTGTTTTAAAAGATCAAAACGCTTATTCTTTGCGAGCGAGGTAATTAATTAAACACAATCTTTTTCCAGATCATGGCCGAGTTTCCGGTGGTAACCCCAAGGTAGTAAATCCCCTTCTGGTAATGACTCAGATCCAATTCAAAGGCGTTTTCGGCAAAATAAGTGGGGTTTACCGTTAGCATTTTGCCCAGATTGTCACATAGGTGAATCGTTTGGATATCCATACCATGCAATCGTACTTTTCCGTTTAAAGTGGGATTGGGAAAAACGGAAACGTCAGCCGGAAGTACCTTTTCATTTAGGCCGGTTGCAACAGTATTGGTTGGAATACCGGATATCACAACATCGTCCAGCAAAGTCCAGCCACCATTAACATTCATGGAGGTGAAAATGAAATTACCAACACTGCCATTTACCGACGAAACCGTGTGGGTGCAGGTTTGCCAGAATACATCTTCCGGCCCCAGGTCTGACTGCGTCTCGAAACCTTCATTAAGCGTGTAGGTAGCGTTTGGGTTAAACCCGCTGCTCCAAAGCGCCAGACTTTGTGTTCCGGAGGCGTTGCTGTGGGAAAGAACAATTTCAGGGGCTAAAAAATTATTTTTGGTAACTGCGGCTTTAAAGGTAATGGTGAAGTTGGTCGTCGACGAGACGTTCAGTGTTGGGGTGCTTATAAAAGCGGTCGTTGAATTGGAAGTGATATTCCCGTTCACGATACAATTCCCCGGCGTGTTTACGCTGGCATTCAGGCTCCAGGTGGTTGCTGGGCTTTGCGTCCACGTAGTAGGTAGTCCGGCGTTAAAGTTTTCGTTTAATAAGGTGATCTGGCCGTTAGCGTTTAGCAGCAGACACAAACATACAAGGCAGGTAAAAACAGTTCTCATCGATTTGAAATTTTAAAATTCTAAGATAAAGATAGCTCAAAAGGGCGCGACATACTTGTACGAAACAGGGCCCGGCTTGTAAAAATCAACTATTATTTTTATCGAAGTTTTTCACTTGTTTGCTATTTTAAATGTTCGCTATCTGGTAAGGGGCCAGAATATTCGTTTTTTTCCTACGTCTGCATCAACTCTTTCTACCAGCTAGGAAGGTGTTTTACTGCGCCAATAATATTAAATTGAAGAAATGGTGCTCAGGTTTGTTATGAAGAGGAGGGCAGTAATGAACTAACAATGAACCCAACCAGGTAATTAGAAACACCCATTTTGCCCATAACAAAAAAGCCCCTCAATTTCTTGAGAGGCTTCTATTAGTGTATTTGTTTCTTATGATCCGCAAGCTTCGCAATCCTCAGGATTGTCGATGCTACAGCTCAGTTGCGCTTGCTGTTCGTCAAAGCTCAATACATGGCCTTGTCCGCGATCTACTACCAGTTGGTCTTCGTTGCCCAAAACAAACGTAGGCTGTTGTGTTAACGCATCCTGGTCAACGGTAAACTTAATAGCATCAGCGGCAGCTTTTGTGCGTAAGTAATACATGCCTGTTTTTAATCCTTTTTTCCAGGCGTAAAAGTGCGCTGAACTCATTTTGGCAAAGTTCGCATCCTGAATAAACAGGTTCAGAGATTGTGACTGGTCGATGTACGCACCACGGTCGGCAGCCATGTCAATAATGGTACGCTGTTTAATTTCCCAAACGGTTTTATAAAGTTCTTTAATGTTTTCAGGAATTTCAGGAATGTTTTGTACAGAGCCATTAGAAGCAATGATCTTATTTTTCAGATTTTCGTTCCAAATACCAAGTTTCACCAGGTCACGTAACAGGTGTTTGTTTACTACCACAAACTCTCCGCTTAATACACGGCGGGTGTATATATTGGAAGTGTAAGGTTCAAAACATTCGTTATTACCCAAAATTTGTGAAGTACTGGCGGTTGGCATTGGCGCTAACAATAAACTGTTACGCACACCGTATTTCATGATTTCTTCTTTCAGTACATCCCACTCCCAACGATTACTAGGTGTTACATTCCACATATCTTGTTGGAAAATGCCTTTAGAAATTGGTGAGCCAGGATACGATTCATACGCGCCATCCACTTTCGCAAGATCTTTACTAGCGGTTAACGCGGCAAAGTAAATGGTTTCAAAAATTTCTGAGTTTAAGCGTTTCGCTTCTTCGCTTTCAAAAGGGTAACGCATTAAAATAAAGGCATCGGCTAAACCTTGCACACCTAAGCCGATAGGGCGGTGGCGCATGTTAGAGTTACGCGCTTCCGGGATAGGGTAGTAGTTACGGTCAATGATCTTATTTAAATTTTGAGTAGCCACGTAAGTGATTTCAAACAATTTATTGTGATCAAAGGTGCCGGTTTTTTCATCCACAAATCTTGGCAGCGCAATAGAAGCCAGGTTACAAACAGCTACTTCGTCAGCGCTTGTGTATTCAATAATTTCGGTACATAAGTTGGAAGACTTAATAGTACCTAAATTTTGTTGATTGGATTTTGAGTTAGCAGCGTCTTTAAATAACATGTAAGGGTTGCCGGTCTCAATTTGCGCTTCAATAATAGCGGCCCACAATTCGCGCGCTTTAATTTGTTTACGGAATTTGCCTTCGCTTTCGTATTGGGTATATAGTTTTTCGAACGCCTCGCTGTGGCAATCACTTAATCCCGGACATTCGTTAGGACACATGAGACTCCAGTCACCTTCGGCTTCCACACGTTTCATAAACAAATCCGGAATCCAAAGCGCGGTGAACAAATCGCGCGCGCGCATTTCTTCTTTACCATGGTTTTTACGGATATCCAAAAATTCGTAAATATCGGCATGCCATGGTTCCAGGTATACGGCAATGGATCCTTTACGTTTTCCTCCACCTTGATCTACGTAACGTGCGGTTTCGTTATACACTTTCAGCATCGGAATAATTCCATTGCTGGTACCGTTTGTGCCTTTAATATATGATCCAGTGGCGCGAATGTTATGGATGTTGATACCAATACCACCAGCGCTTTGCGAAATTTTCGCGCATTGTTTTAATGTATCGTAAATACCATCAATGCTATCGTCTTTCACCTGCAATAAAAAGCAGGAGCTCATTTGTGGTTTAGGCGTACCAGCGTTGAACAAGGTTGGCGTGGCATGTGTAAACCAACGTTCGCTCATCAGGTTGTATGTTTTTAATGCCGCTTCAATATCATTTTTGTGAATTCCTACGGCTACGCGCATGATCATGTGTTGCGGGCGCTCAGCAACACGGTTGTTCATCTTTAGCAGGTAAGAGCGCTCTAATGTTTTAAACCCAAAATAGTCGTACCCAAAATCCCGGTCATAAATAATAGAGGAATCCAGCGTATGGGCGTTTTCCATAACTATTTTATATACGTCGTCGGCAATCAACGATGCGTTTAATCCGTTTTTAGGATCTATATAATTGTATAATGCTTCGATCGTTTTGGAAAAAGATTTGATCGTGTTCTTATGTAAATTACTTACTGCAATACGCGATGCCAGTTGCGCGTAATCTGGGTGGCGAACAGTTAACGACGCGGCGGTTTCCGCAGCTAAATTATCCAACTCGCTGGTGGTTACACCATCGTAAACCCCATCAATTACCTTTTTGGCAACTAATATCGGGTCCACATGCGCTGGCTCAAGGCCATAGCTGAGTTTTTGAATACGAGCGGTAATCTTATCGAATTTTACCGACTCTCTGGTGCCATCTCTTTTTAATACAAACATACGCCGAGGGTTTTAGTTAGTTTTTGAGTTTTTTCGTTAATACAAGGTACTTTCAATTTTTCCGAGTTCTTTTTTAATCTTTTTAATGTTTCTAACCTTAACCGGTTAATTAAATTTAAGTCCCTGATCCTTAACATTGGAGGCTAAAAATCCCCTGACAGACTGTGTCTTGCCTATATAAAGTTACAAAAATAGAGGGGGCTATCTAACCGACTAATGTTAAAAATCTAGAAGTCTTCGTCGAGGTTAAAAATGTTGTTTTCTTCCTTATTATTCATTACGCCCGCTTTTTGATACTCCGCTACGCGTTTTTCAAAAAAGTTGGTTTTGCCTTGCAACGAGATCATTTCCATAAAGTCGAATGGGTTCGTTGCATTGTAGAATTTGCTACAGCCAAGGGCCTGTAAAAGTCTGTCCGCGCAAAATTCTATGTATTGGCACATCAAATCAGCGTTCATCCCGATTAATTTAACAGGAATGGCGTCTACCACGAATTTTTTCTCAATGGTAACAGCATCAGTAATGATTTTAGTTACCTGCTCTTTTGGTAATTGATTTTTTACGTGGGAAGCATATAGCAGACAAGCGAAGTCGCAGTGCAGGCCTTCGTCGCGGCTAATTAATTCGTTACTGAATGTTAAACCAGGCATTAAACCACGCTTTTTGAGCCAGAAAATCGAGCAGAAGGAGCCGGAGAAGAAAATTCCTTCCACTGCTGCGAAAGCGATCAGCCTTTCAGCAAAGGAACCATTATTGATCCAGCGAAGGGCCCAGTCAGCTTTTTCGCCCACGCAGGGAACTGTATCTACCGCGTGTAGTAAATGGTCCTTTTCAACCGGGTCTTTAATATAGGTGTCTATTAATAGGGAGTAAGTTTCGGAATGGATATTCTCCATCATAATTTGGAAACCATAAAAGCACCGGGCTTCCGGGTATTGCACCTCATTTAAAAAGTTAATGGCGAGGTTTTCGTTAACAATACCATCGCTGGCAGCGAAAAAGGCCAGTACATGTTTAATAAAGTGTTTTTCATTATCATTTAACTTGTTGTTCCAATCTGCTATATCAGAAGCAAGGTCAATTTCCTCCGCCGTCCAGAAACTGGCTTCAGCTTTTTTATAAAATTCCCAAATGTCTTTATACTTAATTGGGAAAAGTACAAATCTGTCCTTGTTCTCTAGGAGTATTGGTTCTGTCATAGTTTAAATACTTTTATGGAGGTTATTAATTTTGGTCTTAATCGCTTTACAAATAAATGTAAAAATCGCCCGGTTAGTTAAACAAATGAATTAACATGCGGACTAAGTTTTAAACAAACAAAAAGCGCTTAAGTTTGCAAGTAAATTGATTTACAGTGCTGTAATAAAATTCAATAAAAAAGAAAGAAAAATGTTGTCGGATTCGAAAATGTTTTTAAGTAGAGAAGAGCAGATGATTCCAAAGACCAGTGAATATGCCCGACCCCGAAGATTTGTAAGGTTTTAGTAAACCGGGTTTGCGGAAAAACCGGCAAAAAGAATAAACCTCCATCCTCACGGTACCTTTTTCGGCCCTTTTTATTTCATAAACTACGCGCTGATTTTTTTAATTAGTTAACGAATACAATCTGATAAGTTAATGGTTTTTGTGTCGGGCGATTTTCCGGCTTCGCAATATTACCCGTTTAAAATAAAAAAGCAGCAACACCCACCGACCCAAAAATCCCTAAATCCATAAAATTAATAACTGCATAAATCGGCGGGAAAACCGGCACAATAATCTGTAAAACTGCAACCGGCGGAGGCAAAAGTCATCGACTTTATGGATCGATTAACCGAACACCACCGATCTTTTATCGACTATTTTCGGTTTTTTTTTGCAAATCGATAAAATTGTGTATAAATTGTGCAAAAGTTTGAAACTTTTATTAAAAATTAACGTTAAAGCAGAACAATGACCCTTGAACCAACTCCTGAATTGGTATCGTTAATTCAAAAAAACGACAAACATGCCAAAAGGCAGGTGTTTGAGTCGTATTATGGTAAACTGGCAGCAATCGCGTTAAGGTACTGTAAAAACCAATTACAGGCTGATGAAGCGTTTAATACCGCGCTCAATAACTGCTTAAATAAATTGCAACATCACCGTCCCGAACAACTTACCAATCTGGACATTTATCTCGAAAAAGAATTTATCGCCGAGTG
>Ga0075160_10000095_pt1 | contig 51557 bp, 63 predicted proteins | sample JI91814C2DNA_FD_70969 | JGI IMG/M metagenome (GOLD analysis project Ga0075160, IMG submission 70969) | Wastewater effluent complex algal communities from Wisconsin, to seasonally profile nutrient transformation and Carbon sequestration -... | ecosystem: Engineered > WWTP > Effluent > Algae... | reverse complement strand
AAGATTAAGGATTGAATTAATCCCTTTATCGTTGTTGCTATGGACAAACACAGTGGGCAGCGTAATTCCTGATCGCTCATACTGAGCTTTCATCCACTTTGCACAGTCCAGCCCCGTAACCGGATTACCATCCTCATCCGTATCATGAATATCAAAGTCAAAGCTTACATGGGTTATTTGACCAGCCATTGTTGTAATGGCCTCTTTAAATTCAAAATATGTCCTGACAACTCGCCATTCTTCAGCGTATAGCAAGTTATCTTCCCCGATGCGGTTATACATATAGCCAACGCACTGCAAGGGTGTCCGTTGATCATCCAGAAACAGTTTCATGTGCGCCTTTTAAACAAATATGATACCATATTCATGCAAGGAAAAGTATCTTTTACTTTATCGTAAATGAGTATGTTTTAATATTGGATAAGCCATTAAACTTTTACTAATTTGAAAATACAAATCGGGATCTTATCATTTGGGTAAAACGAATAAGGTAGGGTTGAAAGGTTAGGGAAGGAATTTTCGATTTGTAAGAACCCGGCATCTAATCCATGTGCCGGGTTTTATTTTTTGATCCGCAAGTTTATTTTTTTGTAAGGCATTTCGTTACTCAAATACTTTGCTTCACTTAAACCTTGAATAAAATCTTGGAGATAGTTTCAGATTAGCGTTAAATTTGAGTAGGCTAATAAATTTTAAAGTTGAAACAATGATTGACCGTTCTATTGTCGAGGATCTCCGGCAGAAAATGGACATAGTGGAGGTTGTGTCAGATTATCTGACCTTAAAAAAAACTGGTGCAAACTACCGGGCAAAATCTCCTTTCACCAATGAGAAAACAGCTTCATTTTTTGTGGTCCCAGGGAAAAATATTTTCAAGGATTTTTCTTCCGGAAAGGGCGGTGATGCGATCACGTTTTTAATGGAGTACGATGGCCTGTCTTTTATGGAGGCTATTAAGATCCTTGCCAAAAAGTACAATATTGAAATCCCTGATCAGGCAATTACTCATGAACAGGAACTAGCGCAAACAGTAAAGGACCGCATTTTAATAGCGAACGAATATGCCAAACAATATTTTATCAACAACCTGAATGCAGAGGATAACAGCATCGGCTTATCATATTGGTTTGAACGAAGCTTCTCGTTAAAAACAATCAATAAGTTCTCCCTTGGCTTTGCTCCGGAAGGATGGGTAAACCTGGAGCTGGCAGCTACGCAAGCCGGGTACGGGAAGGAAGTTTTGATTGAAGCGGGATTGCTTGTTAAGAATGAAGAAAAAGGTAAAACCTATGACTTCTTTCGTAACCGGGTAATTATCCCTATTCGTAACCTGTCAGGTAAAACCATTGGCTTCGGGGGGAGAGTATTAGGTAAGGCAGAAAAGGAAGCCAAATACATTAATACTAAAGACACTCCTGTTTACAATAAGAGTGAGGTTCTCTTTAACCTGGACAATGCCCGGGCCTCAATTCGTATGCTGGACAATTGTTTCCTGGTTGAAGGTTATACGGACGTTATCGGTTTAGATCAGTCAGGTATTGAGAATGTAGTATCCAGCTCAGGCACCGCACTTACATCCGGCCAGGCTAACCTCATTAAAAGATTCACAAACAACGTTACTGTTCTGTTTGACTCCGATATGGCCGGTGAGCGGGCAACCATTCGCGGGTTGGATATTCTGTTCAGTGAAGGGATGAATGTGCGGGCTGTAGGCCTGCCGCATGGGGAAGATCCGGATTCATTTACCAGGTCACGATCATCGTCAGAGGTAATGGATTACCTGAAGGAAAATTCAATTGATTTCATCCACTACCGTATTAAGAAAGCTGGCGAATCAATTAGAGATCCACAGACCCGGGCCGAGCTGATCCGTCAGGTGGTTTCTACGATAGCATTAATGCCGGATCCAATCACACGGAGCGTTTACGTTACTTCCACCGCAAACCTGTTCGAAGTCGAGGTATCGGTTATCAATATCGAACTTAAACGACTTCTTGCATCAAACAGTAAAACCATTAAGAAGGTACCTGAAAACTTTATTCAGGAAATTAAAGAGTTAACACAAAAGCCGGTTGAAGTAAACCCGTTATTGCACTATGAATTTGAAATAATTAAGGTATTAATTCTGGTAGGTACCGGCCGGATGGATGCGGGTATACCGGTGCATGAATATATCGAAAGTGAGCTGGAGGGGATCGAATTCTCTATTGAAGTTCATAAGGAGGTTTATGAAGCTTACTTCAGGGAGATCAAAAATGAGGACTTCAACGAGAGTAACCTGCTTAATACGCTCTCTCCGGAAGGAAGGGATTTAGTGGCCGGAATGCAGGTTCAGAAATACGTTCTTGATCCTGGCTGGGCAAAGCATAATATAATAGTAGGATCGGAATATGAGGGGCATAATGCTGCTGTTCGCGCAGTGGTACAGTTAAAATTGGGGATGATCAGTGTACTTCAAAAGCAGAATCTGGATGAGATCAGGAAGGAAACAGATGACAACAAGAAAGAAGAACTACTGGAAGGACTTCAACGGCTCGATGAAATAAAAATAGAGTTGTCAAAAACATTTGAACTCAACTTGATCTCCTGAGATTTCTGAATGCCAATTGTTTAGTCCTTGCTTATTGTTTTAGGAACGGCCCGATTTATTCAAATTTTAGCCAATTGTGGCGTTTGACCCGCTTATGTCAGACAAAATGTATAGAAAACCTTACATTTTTTGTATAGAAAACTGTACATTCTATCAAACATCTTATCGATTTACCTCATTTTTCAGCTGATAATCAATGAGCCGGGATTTGTAATGAAGCCCATCCATCCCCGATGTGGGGACCAGTTAAAATAGCTTTGTGGAATATCTGAATCCCTGAAAGCCCTTCATAGGATAAGGTTGAGTTGGCCGGGATACAGGGCCTCCGGTTAGTATCCAGGCTTTACCGAAAAGCAGGTCCGTCCGGTTTTCGAATTGCATCGTACAGGCTCCTCGCGCACCGGCATAGAATACCCGAAATCTTACTTTGTTACCAATGACCAGGTACACATATTTGATCCCGGATTCATTCTTTGGGATGTTACCCTGACGAAACCAGTAAGCATGATCTTCAATTTCTTCGCTTTTCTTCATTGCGGCTAAGAAGTTTCGAAGCCAGTGACGATACCCGTTTGTTCCGATCATCCCTTTGGAAATGGTAATAGTCAAGGCTTCCGGAATTTCGGTTTTATCGAACTTCGGGGGAGGAGGTGCTTTTTCCTTTTTACTTACCCTTGCTGCCATAGAATGATAAGGGATAATTATTCCTAAAGGGAATTGATATTTAGTGTAATGAACGTTTTTGACTTTGTGCCATTTTCATTTATTGCATTTGCATCAAAACGTAACGATTTAATCAAAGGTAAGGATAGGTCAAAGTGTTTAGATTGGCCTAGACTTTTACATGGATAAACGATTTTATCTGTGGTAAATAACTGTACCCTGTAAAGGGTGTCACCCTTTTCATTAGCCAGAATTGATACTTTAAATTCGCCATCAGTAGGCCATTTTCCATAGGTCCATTTCCAATCATCATGACCCTTATTGTTATTATTAATAAGGTCCTCCATATAGGTAATTTGTGGAGTGTTGATATTATTAATCTGAAGGTAGAAATAGATGGAGATGGTTGTCGTCATTGAAATGATCAAGCCAACAATCAAACCTGTGAAGAAAGAATTTTTACTCATGGTTTTATCTTTAATTATAAGAAATACTTTTACTTTGTTAGAACTCAATCGGGCGTTTCAAGACTCTCAATATCATTTAGTAAGGTATCCACTTCCTCCAGGTATGTTTCCCATGCCTGGCCTTTCTCGCTTGCCTGGAACTGATCCGATTTATTATTGAGCCATTCCTGTTTTATTTCCAATTCAGTCCTGACAAATTCGGCAGTTGCCTTTAATTCATCAAGAGCCAAACTGAGATCTTTAAGGCTTTTTAATTTCGGCATAGTGGAATACGTTTTTTATACAGTGTTACTTTGTACTGCTTTCGTAATTCTCAATAGAAATCATACCATCGCTATAAGTTGATGCGCGGTACCTCTTTTTACTCACCCAACTTCCAAGGGTTTCTTTTAGAATAATCTTCCCTTTGGCCGGAAAACGGAAAAACTTGTAATCTCCGTTCTTATACTCCAGCTCGATCTTCTTTTCATCAGGGTCAATAGTAATAGTGCCACTTGGGATATTAGCCTCATAGAAAGTTGTATCACCCTGTTCAGTAAGTATTGTGAGTTCAGAGTCGTACCCGACCAGCCCCTTTGGGAGCCAGAAGAATAAGAAATAAATAATCCCTATAAAAACAGCAAGTGAAATGTATCCAGAAATCTGCTTTGCTAATTTGTTCATATTCTGTTTTTGATTTTACAATTTTAAATATACGTGTACTCAAGCTCAAAATCCTGTTGTTGATACCGCTTCGAAACTTCAACCTTTAGCTTCTGTAAGCACTTGTACTTAAGTGATTTTGCCGAATCGGTGTTGGCTAACGATAGATGCTGAACGATTGCATCAGCTGACATACGCTCAAAGTAATACAGCTTGATCACCTGTTTACAGAACGGAGTAAGGCAATCCAGGCACCGGGTCAGCCTTTTGTCCCGTAGGGTAGAGTCCTCTATCAATGGCTCCTGTAAAACTTTCTCATGGGATGGCTGAAGGGGTATTAATTTATCAGCATCCGCATTCTCCAAATGCCGCGTGGATTGGTTGGTAGCAATCTTGGAAAGGTAAGTAAAGAGGGTAGAGGTAAGTTTGAATCCCGGCTTGGCCGTATTTCTCCAGACAGCAAGTATTGATTCCTGGAATACATCCTTGGCCATGTCCTCATTAAATGAATGCTTGCCGATCAGTAATTTAGTAACGCGGTCATAGAACAGGTTATAGCATAGCGTGATCATCTCATGCTCTCTGGATATGAGGCGCTCAATAATTTCCTGATCACTTATTCTAATTCCCATCTCCTCGTATTTTAGTAGGTCATGCTTTTATCCAGTGAGGTAGTGATCACCCCGTTGGGAAGCGTGTAATTGACTTTATACTTATAAGTACCTGCACTGACCGGTGGCATGGAATTGAACAGTATATCATTCTCGCGTTTTGGTAGGACTTCCACGTAGATGTATTTATCCACAGCCTGAGCCTGGATGGTAAGAAAGTCCTGCCAGATGATCAGTGCCAGGTTAAAGGATATTGAAGGGTAAGAACCTTTTGTTATCGGAGGTGCAGAATTGTTTTCAATCATAGCCGGAGTCAGCCTTCCCGATCCGGATGCTAATAAGGACATTGCTTCAAGCGGGGGACTTCCGACCTCGGTAGTACTTCTGTTTATTGTAGGCTTAAAGTTCTGGTCAGTCCATGGGGCGTAAAGCCATGGGTACAGGCTATCATCGTACCATGGCGTTCCCTGAATGGTGGCCTTGAAACGAATCAGGTTATTAGCATAAGGTACCTGGTGTGCGTGATTACCAATTGTTACAGGAACGTAGCCTACACCGGTTTCAAAATCATCAAAGTACTCGCCTACTGAGGTGAAGTACTGAGATAAGTAGTGTCCTCTCCAGGGTTCAACGAGAATAGAGAAAACATTTCCATTGTAAACAATTGAATTAAACTTCTCGGTGAAGTTTTTGTATTTGGATGTTCGGAAATGGAATTGGACCATTTCGGTTTCCTCCAGTGTAGTTATGTTACGCGCAAACAACCTGAAATTATAGATCATTTGATGTTCCAGGTTATCGGGAATTTCAAAGGTGATCGTTTTATTGCTGTTGGTGTAAGTTACATCACGTTCAATGATAAGATTCAGGTCATTTAAAAACTGGACCTTGAATTCATAATTATCAACTGCGAAGACATGGCTGTTGGCCCGCTTTAATTTTATAAAACCTTCATCTGATTCATCCATCAGGAAATTGTACTGGTTGGCAATCGGGTAGGTGTACTCCAGCTCATCACTTGAAAATGAAAAGGACCCGAATGAAGTAGTAAACGAGCTTTCAAAATTTTCCCCAACCACCGCTTCTTCCCAGGTGATCGTTTCCCAGCTGCCCTTGATCTTCCATTCCCAATGAGCGGCAACTTTAACGGTTAGCGATTTACTACCTGGAAGGACTTCTTCCGGGATGATGTGCAGCACGGTTGAATCTTTCGAAAGTCCGGATGTAATTACATACCCGCCAGTTATCTCCACCTGGTCAATTACCGCACGATAAGGAATACTATTGATTATAGTGACCCGGCCAGGCTTCTCAGCCAGGGTCAATTTTAATGTGTCCTTTGGATCGATGGATGCGACAGACAGGCCGCTGACGATGGGCAGGTCCAGAACATCAGGGACAATAGTTTCTTCACCGGGATCTTTTTTACTAGGTTCTTCTTCACTACAGCTGAAGGCTATCAATAGCAGGAGTAAAACAGGGAGGAGGGATAATTTACTTTTCATAGGTCCTTTATTTGGGTATAGCCTGAGTTGTGGGTTTATCAGCAATTCGATACATGGAAAGCTTCTCACCGGTGAATTCATCTGTAAAAGTTTTCATGGCAAGGCTGGAACTGTTTTGAGAAACTAAAACACGGGCCTGGTCATTAGCCGGTGAAAACAATATCAATTCAGTTACTTCAGATTTTGAATGAAGCCAGTCGAAGTATATTTTAAAGTGAGGCTTTTCCACCGGTGTACAATTAAGTGAGTTGGGTGTTCGCTAAGAGGTCCTGGATTTTCTCGCTCACTGGCAATTCAGCCTGCAAAAATGAAAGGACGTTATAATCATCGGCTTGGTAAGCTACCCAGCCGGTAGGAGTAAACAGGCAGAATAAGGATATACCGGCATCGAGCGCCAGCTTGGAACATATCGTACAATAAATTTTCGTTGCCGGTATAGGATTGCCCTGATCATCCAGTCGAAGGAAGATCAATTTTGAACCTTGAATCATTTCCGGATTGCGTTTTAAAGCATCCATGATTGCACGTTGCTCAGCGTGGACACAACAAGTCCTGTCTGAAGGGAACTCAGGTTTGGTCAGGTCCTTGGTACAGGCGCCAACATTATTACAAGGCATTGAATTATACCCCACTCCAATAATCTCCTCAGTTTCCTGGAATACGATAATAGATCCGCATTTAGAGCGCGTACAGGTTGACTTTCTGGCCACTGAAACAAGTTCATTGAGTAAATGGGCGGACAATTCAAATGGCTTCATAAATCAGTGATGGTTTAGGGTTTAAGCGTTCTTCATTACCCGGGTAATCATCCAGGAAGTTTTATTGGAGGAGAACCAATTATAAAGCAGCCGTAAAGAAATCATCCGGTAACTGATCAGGAACACAGGGATATTTAAAATCAGGATCGATGGTAAGCCAAACCAGTTTGATCGGAGAATTAAGACTGAAATCCATATCCCCGAGGCCAGGAGGTACAGGCAGAAACCCGTGATGATAACAATGAGCTGGGTATCGATAGCATCCTTGCTTACCATGACAAGCTCTTTCTGAAAGCTAACATCCTGCCCAAGGTTTTTAGCCAGGATCATGGAACAATGGTAATCATCCACTGAAATCTTCGTTATCGATTTACGCAGTCGTTGGTAAGACAACAGTAGCCCGGCAACGGCCAGTAGAAAATACGAAAGGGTAAGGATTATAATGATCATTTCAGGATGTAGATCGGGGTGTCAGAATAGCTTCCTTCCAGTTGTTTCATCTGGGCACCGGCCAGTTCAGTCTTAAGGATAAAAACTACCTCGGGCGCAAAGAAATTTGTCTTGTTTAAGTTGAACATCGAGGTTGCCACAATGGGGGCATCGGAAGGATCATATTCTTTATCCGACTCCACAGCATCAAAACTCAATCCGTTGATAAAATCCGCTAGGCTTGCCTGTTTTACATTTCCCGGGTCAGTGATCAGTAGCGCGTGCCCGCCATTCTTAAGTACGTTAACCAGGATTTTCTTTGCTTCCTGGAGGGACAGGTACGAATGATTTTCAAATCTTTCTTTGAAATCCAGAAAGGGGAATAAGCTTTTATTGATGAAATGTTTAATGCAGAGTAAAATTAACGGCAGTAAGCAGGCCATGGAGATCGATGCGAGCATGAGCACGTTCCAGTACCCGGCCATGATCCTGGGCAGCTCAGCACTTTTAGGATGCTCAACTTTCAGGATCATCATCAGCGCCATGGAGAATGTGAATAGCAGGAAGAATGAGATTAAGAATGTTCGCTTGATCACCATTACAAATCCGTTGGTCCTGCGCAATTGTTCCTGGTATTTCTTTTTCAGAACTGAAACAGCGGAGGCAAACAGGATAAAGAATATAACCAGGCCTGAAGCAATCGTTGTTATTTGTTGATTTATTGAAATAATGTCTTTTTCCATGGATAGTAAGTAGTGAGTCAGTACAATTAATTGATGTGGGATAACCTGCGGACCAGATCAAATCTTGCGGCCAATAAAGACCCGGCAACAGTGAGCGTTTTTATTTCGTTTTTCGAATCGAATTTTTCTTTACACTCTTTGCTCCAGCTGGCTGGCCAGTGTTGGTCATTATCCTGATGGTTCAGGTATTTTTTTACCAGGTAGAATGAACTTTCAGCCAGCATTCCATCGGTTCCGGATGTTTTGTCATGCTCAATTGTGAAACCATGCTTCATGATCTGTTCGGAGCGTTCACTGATCATGAAATCAATCCCGTTAAGCATGAATGAACATCCACCGTAGATACGGTCAATCTCCGCGGCCAGCAGTGCTCCTGCCTCTGATAGCTTTTTTAAATCAGTCTTACTATCATATCTCTTTTTCCATACCACATTCCATTTGGCTGGCCAGAACTGTTCGGCATCCGGATGTTTAAGATGTGTGGCAATCAGGTAAAGGGCAACGTTGGCGAGTTCTTTGTTAACACCGGTATTTAGATCATGCGCTTTGGTGAATCCGTGCTTATGGATGTGTTCGTAGCGGTCCTGCCACATTGAAATTATTCCTGGTTTCATATCCTAACTTCTTAGTTTGTTAAACGAAATTCATTTTATCAGGCAATACGGGAATACTTCCGGATCGAGCGCGTGATGGCTAGTACGGCCGCCAGCAAAGAAACTGATTGCCACGCCCCGAAGTTGAGGTCCCGCAATCTCACCAAAGCCATGCTTTTCAGATCGGCTGTATTGATGATGATGATGAAAACAGTGAACAGAACAAACGTCCAGGCGATGAATTCGAACATTAGATAAATAATCATCCGTTCTACCATGGCAGGCTTATCGGGGCTTGAAACATTGATGTAAAGCAGAAATAGAAATGATCCAAGTGCCAGCGCAACCCAGATAATAGCAAAAAAGGCAATGTTGCTGTACACAAGCATTCTCCCGATCCCGATAAGTATATCCATAGTAGTAAAATTTCTTAGTTCAAATTATCCTTGCCCGCGTATAACACATCCCTTCTCATTTTTGGCAGCAGGCCAGCAATACCAATAACATTATGATTCAATGTTCCCTCGCGAAGGCTTCGCTCAATGCTATTCACCAGCTCCGGCCCGGGCTTGTAGTATTCTTGAACGATTTGATAGATCTCATCCCTGCCGCTCAGGCAAGCTTTACTGATCAGCTCTGTCCCGCGCTGTCCGAGGGCGGCAAGCTTTTGGATATGATCCCCAAGGCGTTCAAGCTTCTGGTCAAGCCGCTCATCATTGGTCGCCTTCAGGATGCTGGCAATGATTCCCTGGATACTGTAGTTGTAAACACAGATCCCGTTGTCATCATACAGCTCCAGCAAGCTGTTGCTTTCCAGGATGGATAAAATAACCGGATTAAATTTTTGATATGCACTAAAGACAAAACGGTTAAAACCGCTCATGTCCTCCTCCATTAATTTGAAAGAGATTTTTTCAATTTTACCTGGCAATACAAAATCCTCATTCTCGATGTAGGAGATTGCACGCAAAGCAAGTGGTTGAATTGTATTCATAGAAAAAAGATACCTACCGCCTTTACGGTGTTCGTTTAGATTTACGAAAGTTCCACGGTTCAACCGGTGGAGTGGCAGTCCCCAGATCAGCCCATAGCCCGTCTTTGTAGGCTCGCGCTTTGGTTTCTGCCAACGCAAGAGTAGTATCCTTTGAATAAGCCTTGTAATGCCAGGCTAATCCATTTTGAACCAGGACCAGATTGATCCAGGTATTCGTATTTATAAGCTTTATGTCGCCTAAGTACCGGCCATACCGGTCAGTTCCGTAAAGGGTAACAACAATTGTTTTGCCAAAAACGAACTTGGAAAGTAATTCTTTGGATTTCTGATAGTAAGGCTGGGTTTTTTCCGGTGCATCTATTCCCGAAAGCCTGATACCAGATTTTTCTCCGTTGATGAGCGCATCGATAGTATCTCCGTCACGGACACCGACAACTTCCACCGTATCGATAACAGGTTTAGGAAACGTTACCTGGCCTTGAGCTACCCAGCTGGTGCAAACCAGGATGAGTAACAACAACCCGATTTTTCTTTTTGTAAATCCTTTCATGATTTCAGGGGTTATAAGTTTTAATCTAAATTTTTAACTAAAGAACCGGTTTGCGTTAGATAATGAGGTTAGAATTCGAATTTCACTTTGCGTTAGCTTACAATCGCACTTTATAGTCAGGTGCCCCACTAACATCTTTCCAGTTCCTTCACATTTCTTACAAACCTTGGTTTTCATATTCACCTTTTTAATAACGGCAGATCCAGGACAATAAGATCCTCCTGGTTATAATCCGCATCACCTGACCACTTACTAATGTTTATAAAGCTGCACTTGTTATCATCCTCCACTAAGTGTTTATCCGCGCTTGCCAAAACCTCGTGTGATGGTTTCCAGAACTCATACCACTTCTTCTTGCGCTTTCTGAACACAATCAGGTTATCGGATGTTTTGTACGTTTTCCAGGGAAAAGGATGCACGCTGCTGTGGGCGTAAAAACCATTCTCCCTTGCTAAGGCTTTTAATTGTAAATTCCAGTCATTAAGGTTTTTTACCTCATCAAAAAACTCAGGGGTGTTAGAACCGGTGCATGAACCTACATGGATCAGCTTGCCGTTTTCCTCGATAAAGATTTCATTGTAGTATGCCATCGATAAATAATTTTAAATGATTTAAACCGGATAATCCTCACGCTCGGCTACCCGGAAATAATGATTGCCTGTTACACCTGGCAACATAATAGCGACCTGCTTTTTTGCCATCTCAATCAAATCATTCTCCCCAACCCCCTTGTCACAGTAAACAATTTCTTCACCCGTAAAACCGCCCACCTGGTAGACGATAATCGCTCTTTCAAAAATGTTCATATCGGTGTAATTAGTGATGGCATAACCAGGCACAGAAAATCTTCATCCTTCTTTTCATCCGTTTTAACCAGGACCGCTTTATTAGGAGCGGTCATTTCAAACCGGACAGTTTTATCCGTCAGGCTGGCCAGCGTACTCATCACCATCTGGATATTCAGCTGGATCTTGATTTCACCATTCTGTTCCAAAGTGGAAACTGATTCTTCAGAGGATTTATCAATGACTGTATCACGCGTGTAGATCTTCATGGATTGATCTGTCATGACCAGCTGGAAGTAATATTCATGGTTGGCAAACGAGATAAAGCGCTTCAGGCTTTGCAGAAAAGGCAAACGTTCGACTAAAAAAGAAATCGGCTTTTCATATACCGGTATCACCGCTTTGTATGGTGGATATGTTTCATCATTTAGCCGGATGAAGAAATCCACATAGTCATTGGAAACAAAGAAGTCGAGATCCCTGAAGCCGATCTTATAAACACTGGAATAAGACAGTGCCCCGGCCAGAAGATCTACATTCTCTTTTTCGATCAGCATTTTGTTATCAAAACCCTCCATGGCAGGCAAGGTCAGTTTAGCCAGCATTGTTCCTTGCGTACATACCAGGTTAAGAGAATTACCTTCCGGCTCAACGTACAGGGAGGAGGCAAAGGACCGCAGACCGTCCGGCTTGGAAGTGGCGAACACTACCCGCTGCGCCTGGCTGAACAATTCCTCCACGGGCGCAGTTTTCATTTCTTCCGGCATGGCCGGGAAGTTGTATTTAAGCTCAGCCTCACCGCCAATTTTATAGCGGCCGTTGGATGAGTAAAGGATCATATCGGTTGCTGTAATCTCCAGGTCAATATCCTGATCCGGAATTCCCTGGAGGGTACGGGTCAGTATATCAGCAGGAATGAAAGCAATGCGGTTTTCATCAGCAATAATATTGGAAGCCTGAACATCTTTTACCTCCATTCCAGCGCGGCCATTCGTGGCTGAGATTTTACAAAACCCATCCCTGCCAATAATCAGCCGGATCACATAAAATGCCGTTCCTGAGAATTTGTTGTTTGTGAACTTAAGAAGGTCGTGACATACGCGAAACAAATGCTCGCGATTGAACGTGGCTTTCATTGCTTTTCTTTATTGTGGATTACGATTGCTAAATTAAATCTATTTCCCTAACCATCCAACCCAACCCCTAAACCAGGGATTTTACCGTTTTAGCTACTCTCAATCAATGCAAAGGCATCTTTTCATCCAACAGTCAGAAATCCTTTTGCGGACCGCAGAAAGGATTTTCTGATTGATAGAATGGTCAATTTCTTCATTACGCCAGGGTTGTTTGAGCTTCGGTGTCCTTAATTACTTTTACCAACGTGAACCCTCGTTTTTCCAGCGAATTCAATTCTTCTTCACTCTCTGTTCCTTTAACCACGTATTCGATCCGTTCCGGGATGAAAGCTGCAAACACACCTTTCTTGTATGTAACCGGATTGGTTTTATTATCGGTATCGATATTGACAATTGCTTTCGGATGAGCGAGTAACACCACAGTTTTACCTACTACCAGTTTGCGGGGTATCTGGCCGATCCTTTTTGAGATTCCCTGCAAGCGAGCTTCTTTTGTGAAGTCACTTGGAGTTTTGTAAAAGGCTTCACCTACCCATAACAACCCGTATTCGCTTTCATTTAAAAAGGAATTACAACTTGATGAGCAACCTATCGGGCTTTTACATGGAGCGTTATTGATCAGCAGCCCGGATATAAAAGACATTCCTCTGCTTTGTTTTACCCCTTGTTGGCAACATGGACAGACGGACAGTTCAATCGGGAATTTATTACAGGCCTTAGCAAGCCTTCCCCCAACCAGGTACAAACCGCCCGGTTTACGATAACCGCAGCCTCTTTTAGCTTCAACCCGGGTTTCAATAGTTGCCATATTTTTTCTATTGGTTTATGTTTATATAAGCAAGTCCGAAAACCCATTACAGCATTCCGGACCCAACCCCTTATACAGGCGGCCAGCCGCGACCAAATTCAATAGCTAACTACCCAAGATCATCACCTGATATTGTGGAAAGTAGCATTGGTGAATGCATCGATTACCGCGTATTCTTCTACAAACCAGATGTTCGTGCTGTCTTAAGATTGGTGATTTACATGATCATGCCAGTGCGCGACAACATTTTTATAAAAAATATTAGCGCAGCCCAACCCAACTACCAATTTGAATAACAGTCACTTGTATTAGTTCCGCTATCAAAACACGTTTTAACAATCGGTTACCTTTTCTTTTTTAATCCAAATTTTTTTTAGTTCTTAATCCCGTAATCCACAATAAAGCAAACGGGTCCAGGGAAAGCGTATCTGGTACGATATCCGGAAGGCCCACTACTAAAATGAAACCTACTCAAGCAACCATGCAGGAGATGGTTCAGCCTGGTCCCGGTTCAGCCCCCGATCATGTTGAACTGACTCCAGGAATGATCTACACGCTAAAGCCTTTGTCCAACAATCTGACAAAGATGCTCGGTCTGGAAGGTGAGGTATTAATGGTGCAAATCCTGGGGAATGGTAATATTCAATTACACAACACTTCCTTGCGCGAGGAGGGCTACCCGGTTAATTCTTCCCAGGTTAATATTTCCTATCATGATGGGGTATATAAAATTGATCGTTCCGGTTTATTGATGGAGGTCGCCTGTGACCTGTCAGAGAATAAACAGTACGTGATTGAGAAGGTTCGCCAGTGCGGACATACAATCATTGGCAAAAAGCTGGTCAATTACTTTCAGCTTCATGAGATCACCCATAAAACAGAATTAGGTTTTATGGTCGCTGATCAGTTCCGGAGGGGTAATTACTTCGTTGTTATCAATATAGAAGGGGAGAATAACCTGTTTTATACCGACTTCGAACGCGGCCATTCTTTGCTTAAGGTACGTCCTAAGAAAGCTAACGAAGATTTCCCGGAGGCATTTATGCACGCTTCTCTTGACGTTATGGTATGGCTTTCCGAACGTGAGATCATCTGTAAGGACCATGGCCACGAGGAGGTAAGGAATTCAATTTTCAGAACTGTTCTCCCGCGCCTTGTAGCAGGAATTATGAACCGTATCGATAAGATCGGTGAAATAACAGATGAACAAATCAAAACCGTTTACACGCAGGTTGGCCTTGAGGTCCAGATCAAGCCGTTTTGCCTGTATGTATTTAAAAAAACGGTTACAGGCCAGAACATTTTACAGGTGAATACCTGTGGCGAATTTCTGGATGCTAAGGATGTGCGCTATTACTCAAAATTAATTACTGAAAATTTTTGGGACTAAAATATTACTACTATGGATGAGGTAATTGAAGTGATCGAACATAATGAAAGCGGGTATGTAGGCAGAACCCGTGAATGTTTTAACCGTGGCGATCTGACCGTTCTTATTGTACGGGACGAAAACTCAGGTGGATCAAGATTAGTAAGATCCATGGGCGACTCAACCAAGAAGCCGATTTTTGAGTTTAAGCTATCCGGCACAAACCTCACCGATGGTACACTGGACAGGCTCGTTGATGCGCTTGCTACCCTTCAACCCAAAACAATAAATTTTGCTGGTAATGGTTTGGGAACCTTAAATAAGTCAGCTGCTAATACGGTTAGCCAATCCGTTTTAGATAAGCATCTGGATAAGATCTTCACCGCTGTTTTCAAGAATGAGAAACTTGCCGGTAAGAATTTTACCGTTGTTTCGGGCGGGCAGACAGGAATTGATGAAGCTGCTTTAAAGGCGGCCTCCAAACATTTGGGTAAGGCAATCTGTATTGCGCCCAAAGACTTTATTTTCCAGGATATACACAACAAAACCCAGAAGGGTAAAGACTCATTCTTAAGCCGGTTCCCTGGCGTTAAGATACAGGACTCAGGAAAGTTGGCTCCATCACTGGATAAGAGTAATTCACAGCAAAAGAGAGTCAGTAAGGAAAGCTTCCTGGAACAAAACAAAACGTTCTTCCGGGAGGAGGCAGCGCTTTTCAGTAGCCTGAACCTTAATAAAATCCTTGCGGCAGCTGGCTGGCTATCAGTTCCTACAATTCAACCTGGATATTCCAAGTGGGCGCATAAAGGCCGGGAGGTAACAGTAAAACCATACGGAAAGGAATTCTTCGAAGGGCAGGAATTCTCCTTTAAGAAAAACCCGGGCTGGTCAGAACTATTCAAACACAGCGATAACTCTCTAGCCGAAAAGCATACTTCAAAGGGTGGATACTCCAGTGATGATAGTAATAACCGCTACGCCCAGCAGGGAAGTGAAGAATCCAGGGAGAACGAGGCTTCGAACGCGGCCAGGCTTAAGGCCCTGGCTGATTTCAGGGTTGCTGCAATGAAAGCTTTCCCGGAGAAAACAAAGGAGCTGTACGATAAATTTCCAAGTCAATACGAATACTTCGTGCTGGGCCTCCGCGAACAAAAGGGTCCTGAATCGGGCAAAAAGGTTGATCAGATCAACCAGACTGTTCAGAACGAAAAGACCAGCAAGCAGGAGTCATCCCGCGAGCTTACAAATGAAGGTAAGCTTACCCAATTTGTGAATAGTAAGGTGTCTATGTTCCGGCTTGCTTCGATCTTAGGTTTTAAACCAAAAGAATTTACCGGGCTGAACCATCCGAAAGCTGAAAAGGAAATTCTTAACCAGGTTGATGCCGTTAAGTTGATTGAGAAATTTCTTCCCGGTAAGCTCACCTATAACACGGAGGAGAAATATTTCACTGGCCCGAGTCCTTTTGCTAAGGATGGTGAATCACAGATCATGGTTCATGGCGGGAAGAAAACATTCCGCTGTGAAAAGACTAATAAAGCCGGAACGGTCATTGACTTTGTTGCCGAGGTAAATAATTCAAAGAAACAGGATGCTCTCAGCTATGTAGCCGACACGATCAACTACAAGCCAGAAGGGACGGACAGGGTTTACTATGAGAAACCAGGAGGCTTGTTAAGCATCTGGAAATCGGATAAGGAAAAGAGTGATTCAGTCTTTTTGTTTAAAGATTATTACCGTGATAAAGAGGATCAGCCTGTCGCTGAAATTACCTCCGGTAAGAATATGTCGCTGGTTGAGCGCGAGCTGAAGCTTACCGAGCCGAAAGAAGTTTTCAAATACATCAATGAAAACAAAGGGTCAATCTTCCTGGATGAGGTTGCCCTGAATTCTTTCAATGAATTGTTTGTCAACTGGAACCTGGATGTTAATGAGCCAGGTAAAAAGGTTAATGTCAGCCAGCAGCAAAGTATGGAGTTCCCCCTGTTAACACCAGCAAAATAGGTTATGAGAAAATCCAAGATCGTTTTCGCCCGCATCAAGCATCTATCGAAAGATTATCACTTTGTGTTTAGTGTTTCGGTACTGTCTGCCGTTCTGATTGAAACCACTGTATTCGGAACGGATAGTTTTTTAACCGATGTTTTATTTGGGACATTCATCGGTTCTTTCATCGGTGGGTTATTTGCAATCCTTACCCATAAACCTGTTCGCAAGATAGCCCTTAAGCAGGCTCGCGAACTGAATGAAATTGGTATGTTGAATATAAAGGAAATGGTCCTTGAGCCAATCGCAGCATACCTGGTTTGTTTTACAATTCTGTTTGCAATCCAGGTTGTGAATATTCCCTCTTGGGATCTTTTCGGCAAAATTCTTTTCGCCCTGTTTGTATCGGGTTCGATAGCTGGAATCTTTGGTTTTGTTATCCACACAATTCAGAAGATCAGGTATGCTATCCGACCGACCATTAACTAATACACGGCAACAGTCATCAGCAATGACGATCCCGGGTCAGGAACCTGGGCAGGCGACTCACTCTCCGTTTAACAAACGGAAACTTTTCATTAGTCATTATTCAAAACAATTCAAGGCTACCAATTCCGGGACCGGAAGAAGAATGTTTAACAATAACCACACTAAACGTTAATCGTATGGGACAGCAGGAAAATAAAACGCAGGATACCATCAAAACATTTTACCAGGAAGAAAGACAGCTTTTACTTAAGCACGTAAACCTGGATAAAGTCCTGACTGCAAACGGCTTTTTTAAATCCGGGGTAATGTCGAAAGACCCCGACTACATAGGTCAGAAATATTCGAATGGTAAGGGTTTGAAAGTTAAGATTTTCCGGGGCAGTAAAACAGGAATCCTTTTCGCCTTGGATTACCGCGATCAGAACAATAAGAAGTCCTTTTCTGCATGGGAGCTTATGGTAGGTATGCACAAAAGCCGTACCCTTCAGCCGGGAGTCGATCCCTTACAGCATGAGGTCCTTAAGATGAACACGCTCCGGAGATGGTTAAAAGTATCGGAGAGGAGTAACCATCCCGAGATACTTGAATTCTACCAGCGTAAAGAAAATGAGGTCAGGATTGTGGAAGCTTTTGAAAAGGAAATGGCTCTCAATTTTAACCAGGATTTCCAGAAGCCATCACCGGGTAAGCAGAATACCAACAACAACCTGGAGGAGGGTTTAGGTGGAGGCGTTAAAGCCTAACCGGGTAGCACTTACTTAACTTTCATGAATACATCCTACATCGAGATATACGAATCGATGTTTTTATTGAATTCCTTCTTCTGCGCTGGAGAAAATTTTGTGTAGGCATTTGCAACCTGCACGCTGGCTTCTTTGGAAATTTCCTTCTGGGTTGAATTATCTTTAATCCCTGCAATAATCGCCCAGGTTTCATTCATTGCGGCCGGGTTCGTCACCAGCTCCCGGATTTGCTCACGGTGTTTCTGGAAGCCGCCTATTTTTGCTTTCATATTGCTGATCCGGGAAGTGATCAATTCAAACTTGGTTTTAGGAGCTTCTTTCTCTTTACCCTGTTCAATAAGTTTATTCATACCGTTGAAGTATTTCGCTCCAGCCTGGGCGTGGTCAACCATTTTATCGTTATCAATCAGCTTAAAAATGTTCCTGGACAGGTTATCCAGCATGGAGTGATACCGGCTTGAGGCGGTGTCCGGGTACATGGCCCTGGCCACATCCTTGATCAGGTTATCGGTGAGTTTAAAAATCTCATTGCGTAATTCCTGCTTCCCTTCCTTTGACTGAAAATCAATTCCAGGTTTTACAGTTCCAACAATAAAGGCGCTTGTATAGACCTTATCCTGAAGGGCCTTTTCATGCTTGTATGAGTTGAAATTTGTAAGCAACATAACGGTAGGGTTTACGTGTTTAAGTTCTTTTTGAGGGCGTTAATAAGATGAGTATGAAGATAACGGCAGCTGTAAATACGAATGAGATAGAGAAAAGAAAAAGGAAAACGTGCATCCGGGATATCGAATGTTCCATGGAAGCTTCCCAATCAATTAAGTACCGATATACAGGCCCGGAACATAGGTAACTGGCTACCGAGAATAGCAACAATAAACCAAATCCTAATGCAGTGAATATCGAGTTGCTCTGCTTCATTAGTTCGGTCTTTTCAATTGGCTTTCAACCCGCTTTATGGAGTTGATGATTCCTTCCAGTTCCAGTTTGTAATAACCCGCTGCCGTGATCAGAAGATCCAGGTAGTCGTCCTGGTTGATCAACACAGGTAATAGATTTACCGGCATTGGCCATGCGAAAGGTGCCTTTACATTCTGAGAAGTCAGCTCGCAGAATAATCCGGCTTTACCTAATACTGAAGCCGGGTAGGTCACCAGGTTAAATGATAACTGTCCCGCCAGTTGCTCGGCTCTTGCGCTTATCTTCCCCCGCATGGATGAAGGATCCTGTGACATTGAAATTATTGTTTCAATGTTTGTATGGAGTCTTTCAAATTCAAGGGAATAGTAGACCCAGGCTTGCGTTAACATTTGCTCAGGCGTATCATTATGCCAAAGGGAATCATGGAAAGGAAATCCGGAGGGTTGTTCGGCTCCCATTTTATAGAACACTTCATACGAACGCCCTGCTTTTGACAGCTGGCCGTGTTGAAGATTATCCGTTTGAGGAAATAGGTCCTGAAACTCCCGTGAGTTCCGGAAGCTTTCTAAAGCGGAAGTAAGACTTACCTCGGAAAGGGTTTGGGTTTGATTCATATAAATATGATTTATGTTAAAACCATCTTTTACCAGGTTGTTTGCGTTTGAGTTCTTTAATGCGTTTGTTATGCGCGGACTTTCCCTGCTTGGTAGCTTTTGTGGAGTCTATCCATGCGTATTGACTGCAAGAATTGAATAGGAGGAGGGTTGCTAAAAAAGCAAACACTTGTGCGTAGTACTTCATGACCGGGACGTTCTTTATTGTGGATTACGTTACTAAAATAGGGATTTTTCCCACTTTTAGTTTGGTCAATCAGGATTTATTTAACCGATCGATTAAAAGAAAAGGTCGAGCTGGCTTTGTTCTGCCAGGTTGGCTGAGTGATATTCCTCAATAAGGCTCAAAACCTTGCGTATAAAGGAGGGGATTACGTTTGCGGAATCCTGCTCCCGGGATACCTGGTCAAGCCGGTTGTGAAGTGTAATTTTTAATTCGGAAATTCCTTTTTCCAGGGCCTCCTCCCGGGTTGAAAGACTTTCACCAAAATAGGAAGGCATCGAGCCTCCACCTTCGCCTTTCCCGTAAGCATAATCAAATGAAAACGTCCATTTTCCATTTCTGCCTTTAGCCAGGTATACTGAATTCATGACCGTTTCGCGGCCAACCTTAAAGTCGATAACCTCGGTATGTTCCCAGCGCTCGCGCAGCCAGCCGGAAGGTTTAATCTCATAATCGAGATACCCGAACTTAGTACCGGCATTAAAATGAATGATGTTCTTTGCCATCCTGGATGATGACTTTCCGAATTCCAGCCACTTAGCCATTTGCTCCCGGTTCCCAGCCTCAAAAGCAATTCTAACTTCATCAGGCAGCTCATTTTTATTCCATTCTTCATGAAATAATTTCATGTATGCTTCAAATTCAGCTTCGTTCATAACGTTGTCTAAACTTTAAGTAGATAACTGTTCTTTACCACGTAAGACACGATCCGCAGTGAGTAATATCATGGATTGAATTACCTCTCTGCCCGTTAAAGTACCGGATTCAACTTCCGTGGCAAGCTCATGTGAACTCCAGGTTTTATCGCCATTCGTTAAATATGGAGCATCAGGCTTTGATCTCAGGAAAGAAACCACCCCTGCCTTTATTTCCTCAAGCAAATTAATTGTCGTAGGCGCAGCTGCTTGATTGATCGTAAGCAGAATTCTCCTTAATTCAGAAAATTCCTCATAGTTCTCCGCACCATCAGAATTAGTATGAATGAAATCATGGGCCGCCACAAGTGCTTCCTGTTGAATTTTTGTTAACGAATTTTCAGCTTTCATACATTAGAGTTTTGCTCGATCTCACGTACTGAAGGAACATTCCTGAACCTTTCCGGAGTTAGTTTATTACCGGATTTCCAGGCTTGCGCATTATCAATATGCCCTTCCCGCCACTCCTGGAATAGTTTACCATTGAAGGATATACAGCTGAATGGATTAGCCATGATATGTTTTAAATCATTCCCGGCATTCCATCCGGCCTTATAGGCATCTGACAGGACTAAACTTTGCATGGTACAGGTAAATTTTTTGTATCAGTCTGATTTGTATGGGCAAATACTTTATCCCTGAAAGTTGCCACGTATTTGTTCATGTCATCTTTTGACCAGGGATCGGCAGGGTGGTTTATTTTAATGAATTTATAACCGGATTTACTGAAGGTCTTCAGTACTTTTCCACCGAGAACGACCACAATATCATTGTCTGACCAATGAACGCGCTTTGCCCAATCATCACATACGGTTTTGTGTAACGGGCTATCCATGGGAGGGATTTCGTTAAGATCCCAAAGGTTAGAGCGGACAATTTCAAATCCCAGGGAATCAATTGCATTAACACATCTGGTTATAAGCTTCCCGCTTTTACTGGCAGGATCCAGTGGTGTCATTCCTGGTTTATTGTGAACGCCAACAAAGATCAAACGCTTACTGGTTGCAGGAATATACTTTAAATCAGAACTGGTTAACGTTTCCGTTATCAGCTTAATATCGATCCTGATATAGGATGAATTTCTTCGTCTTACCTCAGCAACATCTTTGGGTTTGTCCCCACAAATGAAAAAGGTTTTAAGAATACGGTCATAAATCAAATCGCCAGGATAACACCAATCTTCAGGGATTTCCATTCTTAAGTTCTGGCAATAATCAACAACGCATTTATTTACCTCTGCCTTCTGATTAAGCTTTAATTCAAGGTCTTTGATTTTTGATTTCAGGCTTTCAATCGTATCGATGCCCGCTGGTAGATTATTTTCACCGGTGGACTTCAAAGCACTGTAAAGAAATCCGCTCAGTTCTTCTAATTGAACGGCAAGGTCGTTGGGCAATTTTGAATGAATGATAATCGACTCTAACCTTTGGCGAGCTTCCTTTAGGAAATTCACCGGTTGTTTGGCTTCTGCCTTCACAGGATTCTTTAACAAGCTCTCCTTACTCATATCAAACAGCAGGTTTATCAATATCTCCCCCGCATACCGTACAAAGCCGAAATTCTTTGCTGCAATGTTCACAGACTTTATCCCCCGGAGTATGGGAAGTAATTATTTCCTTCCCGCACTTACCACAATTCGTTTTAGCGAAACCGTGCAATACGATCCTGCCCTTATGCTGATCATGTACAAAGTAATCTACCGGTACGCTTACAGGGACAGCAGGTTTATCAATCCAGTCTTTAGCCAGCGATCTTGCCCGCTTAACATTTGTCCGGCTGGTAATTGTTTTTACGATCTGCCTGTCAGACTCCCTGATTATAGTGGTTTTCCATTCAGGAACGCCCCGCTCCTTGATTACAATAATTTCGTGTCCCTTGTATTTTTGTGTGGTAGCCATTGCCAATGAATTTAATTTCCCTCAAGGGCTTCCCGTGCCGTGAGTATTTCCCGGAAGGCATGATAGGCATCCATTTCTTCGTCAGTGGCCACAACCCTTTTAACTTCACGCTTTTCCTTTAACGCAAGATTCTGAGCCTGCACCTGGAGATGGATTTCTGTAAACCTTTCAATTTGTTCTGGAGTAAAATCTGCCAGTGTCCGGTATGACTTCATATTCTTTGGGATAAATTTTTACTTTGAGAAATTGACTTGACCGGATGAACAGAAAGCTTTTCACTTTTACCCTCAATTGCACTCGCCTGGGCCAGTACAGCTTTTGCTTTCATTATCTGCTCCGGTGTTCTTATTTCACGCTCAAAACGATTTAACTTTTGACGGGTGTATTCACCAAATACCGAGGTCAACTGTAAATCTAATGTACCGCGTTCAATTTCCCGTGAGCCTGTAATATTCATAAGTTTATCACAAACTCTTTTTAAATCATTCTCGCTGGGATAACGCTTCTCAACTGTGATCAGATTCAGTAAACCTTCAGTCCCAACCCCCACACGTTCCATTTCCTTTTTAAGTTTCACTGCACTCTCCCCACTGCCGATCAGGTCATCCAGGATAATAACCTTTTTACCTTTTACTTCAGCTTTCAGCGCCTCCCCGTCAACCCGGTAAGAGATAGGATCCACGTTTCGTTTGGCAATCGTTAAATTATGCTTAGCCTCCAGTGTATGCCGTTTCCGGATCACACCATCCGGAACTACAGTAGCCCCGAAGTCTTTGGCGATCTGGGCGGCCAGCAAGTGAACAATCTTATTCATCCCGCTTCCGGAAGGGACCTTGCCCAGGACCGTGTTTTTATCCACGGATTCTTTGACCTTATCTATTATCTTCTGGTAATACTCTTTGATGAATTTCTTGGTTTCCGTAACCGGATAGTTCCTGGCTTTCAATTCAAGCTTCCGTTCGCGGAAAGCCCGTACCTGTTCCCCGGGGGCTACCCGGCCAATAATAGGAGTAGAGGACATAGTTTTCTTTATTGTGGATTACGAATATTAAGGTACTGATTTTCTGTGAATTAATACCTGATATTTTGCCTGTTTGGAAAAGAGTTTCTGTTCACAAATCATGTATTGCTATTGCAGGTAATAAGTGCTTTGTTTACTAATTATGAGAGGCCATAAATTGATATACCCGAAAAGGGTTCACCGGTCAAATTTCAAATTGTTAACCGAGCATCAGGTAAAGATTGCTTTTATGATCTGCAATGAAAAGTCGGTATCGCAGATATGCGCAAAACTCGGTATCAGTGAAAAAACATATTTTAATTTGCGCTCGGTGGTTATTAAGAAATTAGCGGTTAAGACTACTATCGGGCTTGTGAAGTATATTTATCGGTTCGGTTACCTGGAGTTTTAACAGACAGGTTTAAATATCCGTTAGCCTGGCCAGCGGGTTACAGCTGAAGCGATGATAGGGGGATGTTTGTCATTTTATCCTGCTCGCCATTGAAATATATGGAGAAGTCAAAGGGTATATTCCCATCGAGTGTAAGTATAACAACATTTGACAGGAAATCTTTTGAAGATTTGATCGGGATAACATTTTCCCTTGCGTTCATGGGTGTGAGAATTAATTTATATCCGGATTTCTCAATTTCATCCATTTGAATTGAATCCTGTAACCCGGTTATGAAGAAATTCTCATAATCGGAGAAAGTAATCCGTGTTTTAATGTCCTCATTAAAATAAAGCTGAAGGTGATATCCAAAATGCTTTTTGAGCTGATTCATTTTACTGCCAGGCTTATTCCTGTGAATAACATCCAGGGTAAGTTGTGGTATGGAAAGAAGTTCTTCCCTGCTTAATAATGGCCGGTTTTGGGTAACATCGAAAGTAATGATTACCCAGGGTAAGGATAGAATGGCATCTGTGATCACACGGGATCCAGACCCTGATCTTTGTGCCAGAATAAGGAACTTGTCGTTGACCTGGAAAAATTGAAACTTCCCAATAACCGTTTTCAGATTAGGTTTAGTAAAAGCTTTATTGGTGGTTTGGCCGTATTTGTTCATGTACTACTAAAACGTGAATGAAGCTCGTGAATTAAATTGATTTCTTCCAGGTTAATACTTTGATTTCATACAATGCCCATGGGAAAATTTGTATTCATTCAGTTGCTCATCTGTCCAGTGTCCATACAGTTTGATCGCCCGTTCCAGTTTTTCAGTAAGTAGTGTTTTACCGTAAACCCCGTAATTTTTTTCTTTATGTGCGTGCTTGGCAAGTTTAGCTGCCTCCAGCTCAACCCATTCCTGGAATGCTTCAGGCTCAAAGCGGTAAAGCCATAAGATCTCCGGTTCTAACTGAAAGAAGCATCGCTTACAGTTAGACGGCCACACCTTATGATCCACTTCGTCCCGGTTGTAATCTATACAGGCCTGCCGGTCAATTCCTTCTTCCAGTAAGGGGTAATAGCGGTCCATCGATGCCTGCTTCCAGGGTGCATCATACAAATTGCCATTCAGTATCCTGGATTCCTCGCCTTTAGCATAGCCAATGATCAGTCGTATTTTACCATGGTCTGACACAAACTTATGGTAGTTCCGTTTGTTCCTAGATTGATACCCGTATTCCCGGGATAGCCAGTGTTCAACAAACTTATCGACCACTTTTATTTTGAGGTTATCCGTACAGGTCTGCGGATAGGCAGCCGAACCTATGGAGCTGTTTCGTTTGTACTGTTCAATCAGGGATTGCCAGGTCCGGGGGTGGTATCCCATATCGGAAGTGACCCAATAGAATTCAATGTTATGCAGCTTACAGAATGCCTTAGTCAGCGCGATGCTTGCATAGGTATGTTTATGTTCATCCCCGGTATCAGCGCCCACTACAAGCAATCTTCCTGAAATGTGTTTTTTCCGGAAGGCTTTATCCTTGGCAAAGCGGTCTAACAGATACCTGGAGTCCTGGCCGCCTCCGTAAGAAAACAGTGTTAACGGGTAATCATTCATATCACGCAGCTTGTTGTTGTTTTGGATATGGCACTATCTCTACGGGGAATAAATTCTTAAATCTACCCAGGGCCTTATCAAGTGCGGTCTGAGCTTTCTTTCGATTCGGATAGGTTTGGGCAGCGGATATTCCTCCATAGGAAAGCCTCCTTTTATTAACCCTTCCTAAAAAATGATGGTGATGAGCTAAGACAAACCCATCGGTATGCCGTTTAGGTTCTTTAAATAGATATAGCGTTTGTTTGCGCGGAGGAGGATTATAGCTTACCTGGCAAACTACATCCTTTAATGCCATCCCGAACAAAAGAAATTTTAATTCCCCCGTTGTTTTCGGGTAATGTGTTGTGATCAGTGAATGATCGACCTTCGACCGTTGCTGAATTTCAAGCGATCCGCGTTGCTGAATTATTTCCTCGATTGTCAGTGCTTTCGCTAATCCTCCTTTAAAAAAGTTCTTGTAATCTGAGAACGTTGTTTTAAAGGTAGATTTACCATTTAAGGACAGACCGATATATCCACCAAACCCAGGCTTTATATCTTCCCCCGGATAATGTTTAGAAACATCATCCAGGGTAAAGTCTGCCGCCCGGTTTACTTCATCCAGGCTCATCAGTAAACCGTGGTGATTGACTGCGAAAGTTAAATTCTGCCATGACCGGCTTCTTTTTCGATCCGAGTCATACATATTACTATCGCCAGCCTCACCCAGGATCAGGAAGTTCTCTCCGATCTTAACGAATTGCTTTTTGTATACCAGTGTAAAGGCCATGCTATTCAGCTTTGAATTTCAGTTGCGAGGTAACGCACTCGTTACGCTCAACATCGGTTCGGATTGACTTAAACACCGGCTGGAAAATTATGCCCGATGCCGGAAAGGCATAGAGGTACTGAATTTCAATGACCTGGCCTTCCTGTGGGATCTCACGGTTAACCGGAATGGTAACATTGCCTGCCGGAACTTCTTTACCGTTCTCATCCAGCAGGGATACGCCAACACTGCGCTTGTTATTTACTTTTGTTACAATGAAGGATGCCTCAGACACGAACTTTACCTTCAGGTAATCTTTCTTGCTCCGTCCAGTTGTATAGCGTGCATTCAGCTGCTTGAAAACTACACCCTCAGCGCCTTCGTTGATCAAAAGTTGCAGCAAAGCCCGTTTAGCTCCTTTTCCGATTGCAGTCCGCACAAGCCTGAAGTTTGCTTTGTCAAGCTGGAGGCTTTTGAAAAGTGTTTCAAGCTTGTTGTAGCGGTCCAGGACAGGGGTATTTCTCAGGTCAGTATCCTCAACCTTCAGCAGGTCGAAAATGTGCAGGGTATCACCAATGATCTCAGCATCAAACTCAACGTCCATTCCTATTTCCAGCAGACTGTTCAGGAAGCCGCAGCCCGGCACAGTCATACCTTTCTTATTAAACGCTTTTAGGTGGCCGTTATCGATATAAATAGGCCTGCGCTCACCATCCTTCTTTTCCTGCATCAGGTAGGAGTCATCTTCGATGATATCATTCAGGGATGTAGTGGTATCACCCAAAAGGAGGAGGTCGATACTTTCTTCCTGAAGTGCGGGTGCGATCACCACAGGTGCAGAACCACCATGATTTACCTGAAGGTAGCCATCCGATTTTTTTGCCTTTACAACCTGTTCGAATTTCTTATTTGCACCTTCCAGGTCAACCGGAGCGGGGCATTTGAAGCCGGTCTGAAGCGTGCCGCCTCTTGGGCCATTTTGATATTGCACATTGTACCCGCCTGCAACTTCCACAACTTGTAGGTTGTATACTTTATCGCTGCCGTTTTTTGTTGAATGGAGAAAGATCGAATTTAACATGACTATAATTTTTAATGAGTTGTTTCAGGTAAGTACCATGCTTCTTCTGGTTTCTGGATCGTGTCCAGAAGGCCAGTCCACTGATCGCGGAGTTGGGCCGCCAGTGCTATTTTACGATCCAGGGTAATGGTATAATTTTCTCCCGGATAGGCTATTGCGTTATTCATGGCCTGGGTCAGGATCGAGCGTGTGTTAATGGATTCCGGTAATGTTCCTTCAGTTCGAAGGGAAGTGAAAAGAACCTGGGTCGTGAATTTCACCCCATCCGAAAACACCATCGATACTTCAGCCTTATAATATTGGTCAACCGGCCATTCAGGTTCTGTTTCTTTCAGGAATTGATCTGCCTCGCCACAGGTAGAATGAGTGCTGTAAGCGCTCCAGCGTACAAGGATGTTCCGCTCAATCAGGTTGATCCTGATCATTCCGCTTAGGTAGCGTGTGTAGAATGCTTTTACCATAGCGCGGAGGAATTCATCCGGATACGGGTTTTCTTCAGTGAAGATCATCTCCGGGTGCTGTGCCCTGAAATCCCCCAGACGCTTAGCGACAGATGGGAGGAATACCATGTCCCCATCCAGTTTAAAGTAGAGGAGGTTATCATGCAGGCCGACCAGTTCAACGTGCCGATCCGGTGACTGGAAAAGCTCTGAGGGAGCGCCATCCCCGGAAGGCTTTTCATCAGCTAAATTTTCAGTGTTCAGGTTTTCAAGGCTTGAAATCTTAACCATTATTCAATTTTATTGAATTTATATTGAAAATATTTTATTGCTTATGTACTAAGCAAAAGCCCTGTAAATCAATAAAATACCTAACCCAACCCCATAATTTCAGGATTTTTAATAATATTTTTCTGTTCAATATTTTGGAATATGTAATTCTATTGCCAACTTGTGTCAAGTTTAACAGCAAGTGAAAAATTTATTTACCATAGTGCTTAAGTCTAAGTCCTACCTGTGTAAGGCAAAACTGTTAAAACTCATCTCGTTCTCTGCGGTGTCAAAACTGCTTGTGGATATGCTGGTAGAGTTTTTTAAGTCAGTTTTATTTTAGGTAGGGTAAAGGCAACTGTTGTCCGTAATTGTAAATTTGAGTTATCGGTAGGGGATGTTATGCAAAAGATTCTGGTGGAGGTTTTAAACCTTCAGGAAATGCAGCAATTAATTACGCAAGGGGAGGAGCATTTGGTAGCTTCGAACCGGCTGAGATCTATGCTTGGTGCGTATTTAAAAGCAAATAAAATTACTATCGAGCAGGTTGCTGAAAAATTAGGGAAGAAGAAAACAACGGTTTTTTATAACATTCAGAAAGGAACATTGTCCACCGGTGATATGATAACGGTGGTCGATATGCTGAAAGAAGTAATAACGGTAAAATTGAAAAGCCAATACAAGGAATAACATTAAGGAAAGTATGTCATCGACCATTGAAAATTATCAGCTTGATTTCACAACCCGGAAGGAAGCGCTTGATCACGCCAAAACCGTGCTGGAAAGGTGCGAGGTGTTTGGGAAGTTAAAGGAAGAACAACCCTACCAATCCACAACTGCACAGTACATTTTAGCGGAAGTGCTTTTCATCCTGAGTACGCGTTATAAAACAATCAACTATTTGTATTGCGCGATCTCCTGGATCCGGGCTGGCCAGGAACGGGTTGCTGTGGCTATCGGGATTGATCCTACATCGAGCAATATGCTTCACTTTGATAATGTTGGCCATTTGCGGCCAGCTTCAAATATGCTTGAAATGGCGCTATTTGATGTGGAGCTTAAGGTTGACGGCCACCGGCTGGCACTTGAGAAGCTTGAAAAGCTTCTCAATTATTCTGAATTTGTTAAAAAGCACATCAGCCTTAAGAAGGACAAATCAGAAACGTATGATGATATTGTGAAGCTTGCGGAGGCAACGCTTAATTATAAAGGTAACAGCGATTATCAAAGCCTGCTTGATATTACAGACGAAACGCTGATTGACCCGATTACAAAAGTAGATTAATAGGTTAGGTTCTGTTTAAAGGTCCGGGTATTTTGCCCGGGCTTTTTTTATTTCTACCAGGTAGGTGAGATTCAATTCTCAAACTCAAACCACACAACCCCTTAAGAACCTTTATTACAGGATGCTTCTTACATATTCATGATTAGGCTTAATTATCCCGCGTTCATACCTGGAAAGATTACTTGGATCTACGTTGAATTGTTTAGCCGCCTTGCGTAAAGTGAGATTCTTATCAAGCCGGGCCTGCCGGATCATCTTACCGATAATACCCCAAAGGACATTATTTTCAGTTTGACCAAATCCCTGACACATATCACACTGGATAAAGCTGTTGTTCCGGAAGAATATCTTCCCGGTACCTACGCATTGCTGACACACTTCCATCGCCACAGTGTTGTTATTTCCTACCGTATTTGAGTTCGTTAAGCTTCACCAGGACAGCCTTGTATTCATCGGCCTTGGCTGGATCATCTTTCAATTTGGCAGCCTCGTCCTCAAGGTCCTCAATCATCTCGTAAAGCTTGTATATGAAGTTCATGGCTTAAAGTATTTACACGTATTGTTCTTTATTGAAAATCACTTGGTTTTTCTTTTTTGCCAAATCCTCGCATTTATTAAACCAGTTCTTAAATGTTTCAGCTTTGAAATGGTTCGGTAGAAATATCGCGGGAATCTTAATTTCACTGTAAGAAATTGATTTCACCTGACCGCTCTTTAATTTTGCCAGTTCATCCTCCACCACAAGCAGAATACATTTTTTACTTTTCCGCTCCAGTGATTTGATAACCTTTGAAATGTCATACGCCTTAATGAATTCATCCAAAAGCTGATCAACGGTTGCATCGATGGATTGAGAATTCACCGGTGAATCTTCATTAAGTTTTACGCCCTGAAGAAAGTGAAAATCATTACAGCCTCCATGCCCGCTGTTTTTAACGTAAGCGATAAGTTTCCCGTCCAGGTGAAGGTCAGCGGTGAACGCAATTGTTTCTTCGCTCATTTTATCAAAGATCTTAACCTTGTGTAATGTTAGTTTCTGCATACCGGGCAGCATAGCAAAAAGGAAGGTTTAGGGTAAAGCATCTACCCAACCCCGAAAAATTGGTGGTTAAAAAATTTATGAAAGAAACCCGCTATCCTGAGATACTGAAAGCTTTACTGAAAAACAGGAAATATAGGTGTTTTGAGGTATATCCAGATTATTCCAATAGATACGAACATAGCAATTGAAATTCCCATCACCACATAGGTTAGCGGTTTTAATGTTTTTAGATTCCTGGTTATGTAGTATATCGGGATCAGTGATGTGATCATAGCGTTCCTCTATTGAAAGTGGTTAGTAGAAAATTAGGCTACCGCCTTAATAAGGTTTTCGTTTTTGTTCTTGTATTTATATTCTTCCCAGGAGCATGATTTAAAAACAGCACGTTTGTTTACCCAACGTGCAAATGCTTTCTGGTATGGGTCGTCTTTTTTGTACGGCATAACAAACGGCATCGCACCCAGGTCCCGTAATGTCATAACCCGTGAATAGTCCTGTTCAGGAGTGGAATCATAACCGATTAAAATAAAAAATTGCATTTGTGATGACTTGATTCCAGCATCATTGCAAATTTTTATTCCCTTCATGATCAGTTTTCCGTCATTATACCTGTCCCAGGCAAAGGTGAGGTACTTTTCATGGAACTTACTGTTTTGGAAATTACACTGTCTTAATAAATCTGCTTGCTCAGGAGTAATAATGCGGATGTTAAGTCCCTGCACAAAACAGACTCTTAGTTTCAGCTCAATAATTCGTAGTAAGTTTTCCTTCCAATTTGGGCCGCCAAAGAAATCATTATCCAATAGCATTAACCTGTTTCCTCCATTTGGGTTTAACAAGATTGAATCAATAGCTGAATTATTTTTAGGCCTGCCTTCTTTTGAGGGAACGCAACAGAATTTACAGTTAAACCGGCAGCCCTTCATTGAAAACCCTAAATGATAATTGCATTCCGGGTAGAGTGAATAGGAGGGTGGTTGGTTTTGAATTTCAATCGGAAGATTGTTTTTAAAATCAATCCCCGTACCGCCAAGTATTACATTTTCCGGAAGCGGTGGAAGTTCGGAGAATGAGAATATCTTGGAGGCATAAACCTTGTCGTATTGATCATTAAATAAACCACCACTGTACCATTCAACTGTATCACCCAATGATTCGTGATACCCTGTTATTTGCATTAAGGCGAGGTTGGGCAATTTCCCATCAACTTGAACAATACCAATTTTTTGAGGCTTCAATTTGTGGTCTTTATTCCTTTATCGCTTCAGTTGAAGCACGCTGAACAGGTGGAGTGTCAACCTTGAAACCAATGGTCCGTATAGAAAATTGAACTGAATCAACCAGCAGGATATGTTTGTCGTCAAATCCTGTATATCCATTGGCATTAGCCTGCTCACCTAACCAAAGCTTGACTACTTTACCGTTGGGATAAGTCAGATAAAGCATATTCATTTCTTCCGGCATTATTCTCCATTTGAAGAAACCGGACTCCGGCAGTACCCCGGCCGGTGCATAGCCGGTGTGGTCCTCCCGTATCTGAAGGATTTCATTTCCTTTATCATCGGCATACTTGCCGATATAGAAGTCAGGTAATTCCGCAAACATACCATACAGGCATACCGGAATTATAAACAATAACATTGCTAAACGCCCATTTCCTCTGCTCATACCGAATGTGTTTAAGGGTTGTTATTTGATTTAGCTGATAACTTGGCGAACTGAGTATGCTGATTGATTGAGTCCGCTGAATAGAAATCGCCTACATGGTAATTTTCATAAACGCTTTTCTCAACCTCTACCGTATTGCGTTCACCGGTGAGTGTGTCTGTTTTGTCAGCAAGAATTGATTGCTGAATCCGCTTAAGAAAATCAGGCTTTGCTCCTTTGCCGTAAGACACAACATCAAAGGTGTACTTCTCTTTGATGTGAATGAGCATTGTGGAACGCCCTCCAATCGGAGACATGGTTTGTTTTGCTGGAGAGTAGTTTCGGGCAAGGATAAAACCGTCCGATTGAGTTTTAACATTACAGCCCGATAAGATTGCAGTGGTGGCAATAGCCGCCCCTGCACACAGGAGTAGGAAATTCTTCATAACGATTTCTTTATTGTGGATTACGAAGGCTAATATATCAAAAAGGGTGAGGAATTAACAATCCCCTGGGAAGTGAATTTTACTGAACGCCTTCCTGGGCTGCATTTTCGCCCGGTTCCAATTCAGAAAAATATTTCATGATGACAGGATCGTAGATAAAATCCTTTTCCTGAAGGGGCCTTTGCAGGGTGATTCCTTCCAGGCTGGTTGCCCGCGTTAATCCAACATAGGTCTGTCCATGGGCAAAACTGCCGGATCCCAGATCGATATGCACCCTTTTGTACGTTTGCCCCTGGCTTTTATGTATGGTTATTGCCCAGGCAAGCTTAATGGGGATCTGGGAGTATGTTCCTACCACATCGGTAACGATGCGCTTGTGCTGCGGGTCGTACCTGTATTGGATAGTTTCCCATACTTCAGGCTGGATGAACATTTCTGAACCATCTTCCAGGCGCACAAGGGGCATATCCCCGTTAAGAGATGTGACCATGCCCATTGTTCCGTTGACCCAGCGCTTGGCCTGATCGTTCTTGGCCATGACGATCTGTGCACCAACCTTTAGCTCAATGACTTCCGGTACCGGGTAATCTTCATTTTTAGTTTGACCTGTTTTGTGTGCATAGAACATAACGCTCTTTCCACCCAGGGATTCAAGGCGTTCCCGGTTAATAGTGTCCGCCAGTGCATTTGTTGTGCAAAGGGTAGGTGTATTTTCAGGAACTGATTCACCTTCCTCCAGCACGCGTGTATTCAACTCATCAATATCCTCCTCGTACAGGTCCCCGATCCTGATGGCATTCAGGATTTGAATAAAGCGCGGATCTTTTTGCCGGAAGGTTTCGGTCAGCTCAAAATAATCAAAGGATTGTTCAATGATGACATGAGAGTGAAAGAAGTAAGGTGATTGGTAGTGAGAGAAGAAATAATCCATTTCCTCTTTCTTGATAACGGGCTTGAGCTGGAAAACATCACCGAAGAAAACTACTTGGACACCGCCAAAAGGTTTTATGCTTCCCCGGACCTTTTTCAATACCTGATCAACGCAGTCCAGCAAGTCAGCCCGTACCATCGAGATTTCATCAATGATGAGAAGGTTTACATAGCGCAGGGCAAGTATGACCGGATCAGCAAGGTTAGGGGCGATGGTACGCGGATCGGGTTTATAGGGATTGATGCGGAAGGCTGAGTGTATCGTGGCCCCGCCTACGTTTACGGCAGCCTGGCCAGTAGGGGCAACGATCATAATCTCTCCATGGTAGTTATCGCAAAGAACTTTAAGCAACGTACTCTTGCCGGTTCCAGCCTGGCCGGTAACGAAAACGTTGTGCCCCTCGTTGATGATTATTTCAAGGGCCTGTTTGTATTCTTTGGTGATCTTAACTTCCATGGGTGCGAATGATCAGTAAAGCTTACTTGAAGTTTAAGCCTGTGCTATTCAGATCAGCAAGTCGCAGGGAATCACGAAGCCTGATCACATGGATATTATTTTTTCCGATTCCCATCCGCATGAGTTCATTGGCCCGGGTTGTATCCCCGGCCATGAGATACATCTTGATCATTTCCTTACTGTAGGGTTCGGAAGGGGAGTACATCTCCTTATTGAGTAAGAAGTAGAAATAATTCATAGCTGAATCCGGGTACTGACTACGAATGTTCATGGCCAGAATGAAAAATCCCTCTCTTACCCGTTCCGGATTTTTGTAATGAACCGAGTCGATCCAAAGCAATGCCCTGCGGTCACCAATTTTTGAAAGCGAGTCAATGTTATGCAGGTAGTCGTTTACAGTCCGGATTTTTTCCAGTTTTTTATTTACCGGTGTTGGTAAGAAAACCGCTACCAGGAAAGTCATGATAATCCAGAACAGGGTAGCGGGTTTGCGGGTCTGTAGATTCGGCCAGGCTTTAAAGAAAGGAACTGACTTAGATGGAAATACGATGGCGATCATTAATCCCGCCAGCGGGATGAGGAGGAGTAAAGCGAGCATTTCTTTTTCTTTATTGTGGATTACGGAGGAAAAGTATTAAAAAATGAACCTTTAATCAAGTGATTATCTGATTAATAGTATAGTTCCGCTGTTTAGCGTTTGTGTTACCTCAACCTATTTTCTCGATTAAGTTTATCTATCAATAATCCAGTTCTTCCAGCCTTGTGAATTGGCCAATGAATTTTGCCTTTGCGGTACCGGTTTGTCCGTTCCGGTGTTTGGCTATGATCAATTCGATTATGTTTTGTGTTGGCATCCCATCCTCATCAATAGGGATTTTATAATATTCTGCCCGGTAAAGAAAGATCACTACATCAGCATCCTGCTCCAGGGATCCTGACTCGCGCAGATCGGAGAGGGCAGGTCGTTTATCACCTCCACGGGTTTCTACACTTCGTGATAATTGAGCCAGGCCGATAACGGGAATATCCAGTTCTTTAGCGATGGCTTTCAGGGACCGTGAGATCGAGGCAATTTCCTGTTCGCGGTTGCCGCTCGTATCTCCGTGCATGAGCTGGAGGTAGTCAACAATAATGAGCTGGACGTTTTGTTCAGCTTTCATCCTGCGGGCCTTTGACCGGAATTCAGCGATGGTTAATGCCGGTGTGTCATCGATATAAATCGGAGCTTCAGACAGCGGTGCGGTTAGATGAACGATGCGATTCATTTCCTCATCGGTAAGATTTCCTTTAACCAGGTTCTCTCCGGGAATGTCGGTCATCGCACTGATCATCCGGTTGGTTAATTGGTATGAGGCCATTTCCAGGGAGAACATTCCTACCGGGATATTACGATGCACAGCCGCGTTGATCATGAAGGTCAGAACAGTCCCGGTTTTTCCCATGCCGGGCCTGGCCGCAATTAGAATCAGATCCGAGCGCTGCCAACCTGAAGTGAATCTGTCCAAGGCCGCGTTCCCGGAGGGTATGCCGGAAAGTTCCTCTTGCAGGAGCATTCGTTTGTGCATGAGTCCAAGGGCTTCATGAACTGCTGCGGGCATGGATCGAATATCCTTTTTAACATTCTGCTGACGGAGAGCCAGCACGCTTCCTTCGGCATTATCCAGGATCGTTACCGGGTCAATTGTTTCATCAAAGGAATTATGCAATACATCACTCACGATTTGAATGATTGCACGTTTCATGGAGCGTTCAATGATCACCCGTGCATAATGTTCGATGTTGCCTGCGGAGGAGGCTTTGGCGGCCAGCTGGGTGAGTTCAAAGGAACCGCCCGCCATTTCCAACGTTGCTGTTTTGCGCAGCTCGGTAGCGACTGTAATCAGGTCCACCGGGTTTGCCTGGACAAACAAATTGACAATCGCCTGGTAGATGGTACTGAATTGAGGTGAGTAGAAATGATCAGGCCGGAGAATGTCTACGATAACAGAAAGCGCTTTCTGATCGGTAAGCAATACACCGATAATAAGTTCTTCCAGGTCCATTGCCTGCGGAGGTAATTTCCCCTGGAGTTGTTGGTGCTGGGGTTTAGCCAGCTGTGTCCCCTTCTTCTTAACGGCTACCTGTTTCATTGTCTTTTGTCATTCATGAATTCCAAAAAATGCCGATAGCAAAACCGGCCGGTTCATAGTAATAAAAAGCGTAGGGCTGCTAAAGGCACTACGGTATCCATAAACACATTGGGTGGTGTGGTTATGGCAAAAGAGTATTCAGGGTACTCGAAAAATTAACTCAAAAGTTTATTTCCTCCTCATTCTTTTCTCTGTGTTTTGCCAGCAATACAATCCGTCAAGCTTATACAGGTCATCCATCTGGGCAACGTTTATAGCCTTTTTAAAATATTCACGGATCGTAATAGGATTCGAATCGGTTTGCCAGTTCAATCCTTTTATTTCGATGCCGTTTTTAGCTAAGGTTTGGCTTGCCCAGCCTGACCAGTTTGATTGAAGCAAGTCAGTCCAATCGGGCCTGTTCTCCCGGGTCTTGTTACCAAGCCATCGCATCCACCTGGTTCTGAATTTTTTTAAAACCTGTTCGGCTGACGGTTGTGCTTTAGATTCTCGGTTAGCTTTAATCACGGCCATGGTTTACGCTTTACGAAATGCAGTGTGGTAAAAGCACAGGATCATTTCTTATACTTTACTTTTCTATGACCCGGAACAGTAATACAATCCAGCCGGGTGAGGAGGATAACACCCATTAAATTGCCGATAAATAAAAGGATAACGTATTGCTGTTTATGATCATAGGAGATTGTCCCAAGTTTCGTTAGTTGACAGGTTACAATAAAGATGATGGTAGTTAAAAGGAAAGCCGGAAGTATCCTTAAAATAATACCCTGCCAACCCGGGGGAGTATTCGTGCTGAGCCTCCCGTCTGCCTTTTCCATGTAATCCGGCTGCCAGGTATAAGAAAGTAATACCATTGGGATAGCCAGGCAGACAGAAAAACACAACAAATTATTGATAATGAAAATTATACCGAGAAGGGACCGTATAACAAGATCATCAGCGGGGATCAGCGGAATAACAGATGGACTTACCAGCAAACCAGTTGAAACATCCAGGTATAGTAAAGAAAATTTGATAAGACCGTAAAACAGAGAAATAGCTGCTGCTGTGATTGCGATCCGGGAGATCAACGTTAGCCTTCTGAAAAACCCGAGTAAAGAATTATTAATCGATTGAATTATGTTCATCGTTTTATTTTATAGGTTTTTGATGAAGCGGTCGATCCCGTTACCTTCAGCTTCTTTATTTTTTAGAAACTCCTGCTTTTGTTCCTCCTCCAAGCGTTTTTTCTCAGCCTTCTTTTCATCCCGGGCAGTTTTATTTTTTAGATGCCCGGCTTTGATCTTCTTGGATCTGTTCAGGAAAGTTGCCAGCATCTTTTTGGAGATCGGTTGAATTTCTAATCCTTGGGAGATAAGCTTTTTCTCCAGTAAGCATAGAGCTACCTCGATGATATTTGCCTGGGTAGTATCTGGTTCAACGAACTTTCGAAAAGTTGCCACGAGCTTACCCATCCGGATAAGATCATCCTGCTTCAGGCGGTAGCCATGGAAAACCCGTTCATTAGAATCTTCCGGGGCGTGGAAATGTTTCAGGTTATCAGCCGCTTCCTGGAGGAATATATCCTCTACTGTTTGAGAGCGTTTGATTGATTCTTTCTCCTGTGTTTGTGTACTCATACTAACAATCATTTAATACTGGATAAAACTCGGGTAACCTTATAAGATTTTGTAAGCTTGAGCTGACCTGATTGAGCCGATCTGATTTTCGTATGATAGAAAAACAGGTTTGTTATCCGAGATCTGTTTTGGTTCCGTAGGATTCTCAGGATCCGGAATACTTGAGTCCAGGTTAGCAACGTATTCGATTTTGTCCATCCCGGGGATCCCGAGTAGATTGAACTGGTAAAATTTATCCGACACCTTAACGACCAGCGATGAGATTGCTTCATTCGGGGCATCAGGGTCTTTCTGGATGATGAGGACTTCAGTGGTATCCCCCTCCTGGATTTTATATACAGTGGTAAAAGAAAAGTTATCGGTGCTGATCTGGGCCTTGGAAATTTTCTCTCCCCTGAAACTTAGTTCAGCCAGCCCAGGTGCCTGGGCGGTTAGAATGGTATCCCCTGAAGAAACAACAATCGGAAATATGATGGTTTCTCCAGCCTCAATGACCTGTGAATTTTGAGTATGAGTTTTAGAATCCCCGCACGCTGCCAGAATGAGGACCGCCATAAAAAGGAGGGAAGTAAAAACCAGGTCTGTAAGTTTTAAGCGGTTGATCATGAAATTGGATTTGTGGGTTACGTTAAAATTGAACTTCAGGAAAGGTAGAGTCTATGCGTGACAACCTTTGTCACCTTACGAATGGGGTACGGCATTCCCGGCTTTACCGAACCGGCCCAGCCCGGAAATACCCGGCCAGCCGCCCCGGATTTTCCCCGAAAATTCCCGCCCGCCCGGCCATTGCTTAAGGCAAAAAAAATTGGCGTTACAAGGCTTTTAATGCTGTTCATGCTTATAAAAATAAAGATTTTTTGACATATATCTATTGTTAAAGATATATAAATAATTGTCCTTTTTATTCATGTATACATACGTGTAATGTATATGACTATCACTACACTATATAGATTCCTGCCAGTAGTCAAGTTTATATATCTGATATAGCTAACGCCTCTGAAATATAGGATATATAATAAGGAACTATTGGTTAATTCAACTCGGGCCGGTCAGGTCATCGCGAGGTGTTTTACCGGGAAAACGCTTCATTTTAGGGGTTTTATGGCTGCGTATCTGGCGATCTGCTTCCCTACCCCTCGGTAGAAGGGCCATTTAAAACACATCGGAAAGCGGCTTTAAATGGGCAGGAAAGAAGGTCTGCCTTATTTGCCCAGGTGGAGGAGGACCTTGATTTCCTTCTCGCTTAGTACCGCGTGATGCTCTCCTGCAAAATTCACGTTCCTGAACACTGTCGGGAACTGGTGTGGTCCGGTCATTAAATAATGTACCGTCCACGCTTCCCTATGACTGAGCTTAAAAGTGCACTTCCTGAATGCCGCAGCTTATTTTTTGGGACCTTTGAATCGTTTAATTGGGGGCTAATTAGAAATGTGATTTAATAGCCAGTTTGATTATTATTTTGAAATCAAAATGTGCCTGAGGAGCGCTTAAATCTGATTCCAAACACCATTTATGAGCATTTTTATCCCGATAAATTTGCAAGCAAAGAATTGCTCAATCCCGTAAATCATCCCGAATAAATCCCGAACGTATGTGCAAAATTACACAATGAGTTTTTAAGCTCGTTTCAACCTTTCTCTTTGCAATCGTGATGGAAAGCTCTACTATCAATAGGAGTTACTCTTATAAGAGAAATCGTATTCCGGAATTTTCACTAACTAAGGTTATCCTTTTTCCCTCAATCAATGAAACCCATTTCCACCCCAGAAAGAGCAGCTTTGCTGTCGATTTTTCTCCTGATGGCATCTGCTGCTATGGCACAAGATGCATACAAAGTTCGCGATGATGTTGCTTCGTGTGTCTGGATCCACAACGACCATTCAACCGATGCATCTAAGTGATGGCCGGCCCCATTTTTTTTGATTAAGCTTTGATTATTGCCCGGGTTTAAGAATGATCTTCACGCAATTGTCTTCTTTGTTCTTAAGCATAGAATAGGCGTCCGATACTTTTGATAATGGCATCGTGTGCGTGAGGATGTCGTTCAAAACAACTTTTCCACTCTCCACAAAAACTTTTATTCTACGCTCAGCAAAAGCAGCCGGAAGAGCTTAATTAAAAATAGGATAACTTAACTGTGCCTTGTGTAATTTTTAACAGAGCTTCAACAGCCTGATCCGCCTCTATTTTGATGCAATCCACCAAAGTCCCTACAGAAACAGAACAAAACCAGGGAAATACCAAAAAGCCAAGCTTCATTTTTTACGAAGGCTGCCGATTTTAATGCCGACAGAGTTATTCCTATTGTCATAAAACCGCATACACCGAAAGCGACCACACCGCCTGGCGCACTCTATTGTCTCTGCCTTTGTCATAATGTAAGATTTCAACCAAAAAAGTACCATTTATTTCTAAAACTGGTTATCCATAATTCAAATTGACATCAAAAGTCAAAATCGGCCGCCTCTGCCATAGGAGTTACTCCTATGCCGATACGTGTAGGTTTTTATATAACATTCTATCGTTACTCAATGTCGAATGAAATAAATTTAACTAAATGTTACTTCAGGGAGTAGCATCGACCCTTAACCCCTAAACCACCTCATGTCATCCCGTCTACGCTTGATCCTAGCTGTCATTTCGCTATCCCTCACATCCCTACTTTTCATCTACCTTTTTGTACGCCCAGCTTCGAAGATCGCATATGTCGATTCATCAAAACTTATTAATGGCTATCAGGGCATGATTGAATTTGGGTTAAATGTTAGTTTATGTGTCAAGTCAAAATTCTTATCAAGGCAACTCGGTTTCTGGAAGGTCATTAGATGCAACCGGATTTAAATAATTCATAAAGTATTGTCATCCTTATGGAAGACAAAAGGCAGATTCCGAAAAGCCTTAACAGAGTAGGAGTATTTTCTAAAACAATTAAAAATGGAAGAATCATTAAAAAAACTCCAGTTTAAGAAAGAACAAATCATAAGTCTTAACGACAACGATCTAAATCAGGTCTATGGTGGTGTTGCTCCTAGTGACCCTTTTGTAGTTACTGTAGTTAGTCCTGTATCAGCTTTACCATTAATTCCAACAATTGTAACGGAGACGGTTGCTGATAATGAAAGAAACAAGGTGCCGGAAGTTTCTAAGAATTATATTGACTTAGATAATGGAAAGGCTTGTTTGCTTGATGAGGTTGTAATTCATGCAAATTAAAACAGTTTAATTCATGATTCCCTGGTAACTCTTTTCCGAAGAGTATAGCTCGAAGATCACCTACGTTTGATTTATTTAAATTCATTAATAGGTATTAGGGGCATGATTGATTTGGGTTAAATGTTAGTTTATGTGTCAAGTCAAAATTCTTATCAAGGCAACCCGGTTTCTTGAAGGTCATTAGATGCAACAGAATTTATATAATTCATAAAGTATTGTCTTCCTTACGGAAGACAAAAGGCGGATTCCGAAAAGCCTTAACAGAGTAGGAATATTCTCTAAACCAATAAAAAAATGGAAGAATTAAAAAAACTCCAGTTTAAGAAAGAACAAATCGTAAGTCTTAACGACAGCGATTTAAATCAGGTGCATGGTGGTGTTGCCGCTAGTGATCCTGTTGACTTAGCAATTTCAATTGCATCAGTTATAACTGCCATTACAACGCTTGTAATGGAGACGATTGATTATTTTGAACGTCACGAAAATGATCAGCCGGAATTTTCTAAGGTTTATGTTGACTTGGATAATGGAAAGGCTTGTTTGCTGGATGAGGTCGTGGTTCATTCCATTAAAACAGCTTAGTTTACAGTTCCCTAGTAACTCTCCGGAAGGAGAGTTACTATTTAATTATAAGCAATGAGATTTTACGTGTGGTTTTTGTTTTTGATCCTACTTCTTGGTTGTGGCAATCAGGAACGTGACCTATTGAATTGCATTGGAAACAACTATAACCAGGCTGAGCGAGAATTGTTTTTGGAGTGCGGTTTCCTGGATATGGATCGGGTTTTGAAGTGGAAAAATGACATTTCTATATCCTATGAAGGAAGCGTCAGTAGCGAAGACATTGCAAATCTGGATTCATTAATAGAAGAATTTCGACCGCTCTTACACCCGATCAAAATTCAACGCGTAAAGAAAAATGCTAATGTAATTTTTTATTTCACCGAGGATTTTAAGGGAGAAACGCCATCGGTAAGGGGACTGGCAGAAAGAGGGCACAAGCTATTTTCTAACGAAATTATAACATCAAACATGTGGGTGGCTCCATATCTTAATCCGATGGCAAGAAGGAAAACCATGCGACATGAATTCATGCACACATTGGGTCTCGATCACTCAAAAACTCCCGGATTAATTCTTTCGGAGAACGAAGAAGCAAAGGTTTTCAACAGTATTGACGAAGCAGAACTGTATTTGAATACTTACAAGAGAATAGATGGTTTAGATAAAACACTGGTAACCATGCTGTATGATGAATGTATACCCGAAGGCTTGACCAAAGCAGAATATGAAAGATATTTAGCAGGGATGAAAAGCAAGAAGTAATTAGTGCACAATGAAGTTTAACATATATTCCGTAATTAGGATTAATAACTCCATTTCAATATCATTCGATAGGCTCCAAAAAAGTAATTGGAACACTTCAATTTTGAATCTGATTGAGTGAAGATGATTTCAAGTATTGATTATAATATTATTATTGCTGACCTAATCCGAACTGCTGGAAAAAAGGAAGGCAATATTTTGTTTGACAAACCCGGAGTTCTTACGGGTAATCAGGGAATTACAATACTCTACTTTTATCTTTCACGAGTTTCAAACGATCCATCTTATTCTAAGAAAGGATACAGTCTGCTCAATAGGTTTATCGAGCACTGTAACAGCATCGAAAAATTAGATTTAAGGTTTGGGTCTGGGATGGCAGGCCTTGGATGGTTGATTGAGCATCTGTCACAGCAGGAATTTCTTACTCATCCGGAGGATTTTTTGATTGATTTGGATAAAGTTTTAAAGGCAGAGCTTTACAAGCAACTCCATTTGAAAAACTTTGATTTGTTTGACGGTGCAAATGGGTTAATGCAATATTTCTTAATACGAAAAGAGTATCCCGAATTTGAAAAATTAGTCGGGCTTTATATTGAGAACTTGATCTCAGCTTCTGTTCAGGCAGAGGATTTAAGAAAGTGGTACGTTACTGCTAAGAATAACAGAAACTCCATAGAACTAACCTGTAACCTGGGTGTTCCGCATGGAGTGTTAGGTACTTTATCGGTTTTATTAAAAATTGAAAAACGAACACAAATTCACCACGAGTCAATCATAAAATTAATTAAAGAAGTATCGAAATCAATTTTGCACGAACGTGTTTCGAATGAAGTTTACAGTTTTCCGAGCATAGTTTTTTTAGAAAGTAAAACCATGGCCCCCTCGGATTTAGCGTGGTGTTATGGTGACTTATCCGCGGGATACATGTTACTTCAAGCCGGGATAGTTACAAACGATGAAAGCCTGAAGGAGGCCAGCCTAAGTTTTCTTTTGGAGATTTGCAAAAGAACGGACTGTAGGGAGGGTAATTTGACTCTATGTCATGGTTTAATCTCAGTCTCACACTTATTCTATAAAATATTCTGGCTTTCCAAAGAAATGGCTTTTAAACAAGCGTCCGTATTTTGGCTTCACAAAACTTATACTTTAATAAATGAAAAGATCAAAGACGGTTCACTTCAGGATGATAAGCAAGATTTGATTAATGAATATTCTTTACTATATGGATATCCCGGCTTAGCCCTATCCCTTATTTCCCAAACAACCGGCCATGAAGTGCTTTGGGATGAATGTTTATTATTATAAAACAATAAAAAATAAATGAAGACACTAGCAATTTGCCACCCAAGAATTAAGGAAATACGAGAGGATGATTTTTTTTCTGAAATTCAAATTAGTGGTACGCCCATTACAATAGGCTTGGTTGACTCAGAACTTGTTGAACTGCCGCGTGATGAAAAATACGCTCATTGCTTATTAGTCCGAAAAATAGCCTTTTCGTGCAATTATCGGGATAAGACATTAATGCTTTTGTTTAATGATAAATGCCACGCGAAATCTGATGATAATTTAATTTATTACTCACCAATCGGGTCAGAATTTGTTGCAGAGGTTGTAAGTGTTGGTAGCGCAGTGACCAATTTTGAAGTTGGAGATAAAGTTATACCGAATGGAACATATCCCATTTTAAAGAAGGGGAATTCGGGACTAGGAGGACTTCCTACGAATTTAGGTTCACAACGCTTTCAACTGTTTACAGAAAATCATTTAGTTAAAGTACCAAATGATATTCCAGATGAGGTGCTAGCATCACTGACGATCGGTGGCCATACCGTATATTCCATGTTGAGAAGATTAACGATCAGGCAAGGGATGAATGTACTTGTAACAGCGGCAACTTCTAATACCTCACTGATGGTTCTCGAAGCACTAAAAAAATATAACGTTAACGTTTTTGCAGTTTCAAGCAGTCTCAAATCTGCCGAGAAGATCAGGGCAATAGGTGTAAAAGAAGTAATTTCCAGCCCAGCGGTAGATAAAAATGCGTTACTGCAAGCCACTAAGCGTGTTGGTTCGTTTGATATTGTAATTGATCCCTTCTTTGATCTGTTTATAAATGAGATTATTAAGTGTATGAATTTTAATAGTAGCTACATCACATGTGGCTTTTTCAATCAACACAAAAGTTTTGTCGCTAATGGCCAAGTTATTAACAACGATTTTAATGTCATAATGACTCAATGCATGATTAAGAATATTTCCCTTATCGGTAATTGCCTTGGAAGTCTGCAAGATTTAGAAAATGCCATCCGTGATATACAATTGAATCAATTCAAAATTGCCATTGATTCTGTTCACCAGGGTGATCAAATTCAATCCTTCTTTAACAGAACCTTTAACGCACCTGACCGATTTGGAAAAGTTGTTTACAAATATGAGTAAGAGCAGTGGTATAAAGGCTAAAACACAATTGCCGTATCGGGCATTTGGGAAATTTGTTTTTAGAGCTCCCTTGTTTCCAGTTTCAGTTTTACATGATCTGTATACGTCTGATTTTTTTGACGAAGACAGAGCTTTGCTTGATAATCCGTATTTCAAGGAGGCCATACTACTTAGCTCCGGTGATCTGTATGAAGAGTTGGAAAAACTTAATACGGATGGAAAAAAGGGTAATCTTGAAATTAATGTTAAAATTTCCATTCTGAAATACCTGATTCGAATGTGCACACGGTGTACTCCATTTGGCTTATTTGCTGGATGTGGCGTAGGAACAATTGCAGGAGATAGTCGAATCGAGTTAACAGACACTTTTCACTACAAAAGTCATACGCGACTTGATATGAATTACCTCTGTTCTCTTGTTCACGAGATAAGTAAGTCAAAAGTAGGCCGACAGAATTTTAAGTTTTTTTCAAACAACAGTATTTATTATGTTGGGGGAAATTTAAGGTATACCGAATATACTTACAGTGGCAAAAGTAATCGAAGACGGCACTTCTTGTCTTCTGCTGAGTTAACGCCTTATTTAAGCGTGGTTCTTGAGACTGCCAGGAATGGTGCAACGTTACATGAGCTCGAAATTTCTCTATCTAAATTTGAAGTTTCCGGAGAAGAGGCGTATGAATATTTGAGTGAGTTGGTGGATAATCAAATACTAACGAGCGAAATAGAGCCCGCTGTTACTGGAAATGACTTACTTGAGACACTGATTTACAAGCTCAATCAAATTGATAAAGGAAACCGGGAACTATTAACCTTGCAAAAGCAGCTATCTGATCTTAATAATTTGCCAATTGGACGCCCTAAAAATGAGTATCATTCAATCATAGATGGTTTAAAAAATCTTAGAAATGATTACAATAGTAAATATCTATTCCAGACTGATCTTCTTCTTAAATCGGATCAAGCAACTCTTAGCCAATCTGTTGTTGACAATGTTTTAGCAGGTATTCGTGTACTTAATAAACTTACTCCAATGCCGGCTGACACAATATTGGATAGATTCAAAAAGGATTTCTTTGATCGGTATGAATATCAGGAGATCCCGCTTCTTGAGGCCCTTGATTCTGAAATTGGCGTTGCGTTTGGAAATGCAAACCTTAAAGGTGACCTTAATCCTTTAATAGATGATATTCGATTCCCCACTAAGCGAAATCAAGAAAGAACAATTAAAGTTGATCTGATTCAACAGTTATTGTTAACAAAGTATGACGATTTTTTAAAGAACACTGGTGAAAATGAAATTGTACTAATGGATGAGGAACTGACGATATTGCCGGAGTCATGGCATAATCTCCCCGATACCATGTATGCCATGTTTAGTATTTTGAAAAACGATACGGACAGTTTAATTGATTTGAGAGCGTGCTCTGGACCATCGGCAGCAAACTTATTGGGTCGATTTTGCTACATGGACACTGAGATTCATGACTTAGCAAAAAGTATTGTTGAAAAGGAGGAAGAATTGAATTCAGATTCAATACTTGCGGAAGTTGTTCATTTGCCTGAATCAAGAACAGGTAATATTCTTTTTAGACCGACAATACGAAAATATGAAATTACCTACCTAGCAAATCCTTCTACAGAATCGCCTTACGTAATACCTGCCAGTGATCTGACAATTTCTGTAGTAAATGGCAAAGTAATTCTTAAATCCATAAGATTGAAAAAAAGGGTAATACCACGATTAACAAACGCGCATAATTACTCAGCCAATAGCACTCCAGTATACCACTTTTTATGCTCCATGCAAACGCAACATTTGCGGGTGCATTTAGATTTTACGTGGGGCCAGTTATTGGCAGGCAAATTGAGCTTGCCTCGCGTTCGTTACAATAATATTATACTTTCTCCAGCGATATGGAATATATCAGCCCGGGATATTCAGGCACTACCAGCCATTGAAGAGAAAAAATTTGCCGAGGCCGTCCAAAAGTTCCGATCAGCGCGAAATATTCCTGACAAAGTTCTAGTTTCTACTGGCGGTGATAATAAGCTTCTCATAAACTTTAACCATCTGCCTTCCGTGCAGCTATTATTTTCCGAAAGGAAAATGCCTATTGTGCTGGAGGAATTTTTATTTAATGAAACTGCTCCTCTAATTCAACGGGGTGAACAGGCTTTCACCAATGAATTGATTCTTTGTTTTCATCGAAATAATGCCGAATGACAGAAGTTAAGCGAACCTACTTTGTGGGTGATCAATGGCTGTATTATAAGCTTTATTCAGGACCAAAAACCATTGAAGCCATATTACTAAGCGAATTATTCCCTTTAATGAAGAAACTGAAAAAGGATGGTTTAATCGATAAATTCTTTTTTATACGATATACAGATCCCGAATATCACTTAAGAGTAAGGTTTCACTTGACGCATATAGACAGGATAGGAGTGGTAATTCTTGAATTAAACAAAGTTCTGAAACATGGTGTTGAAAATCGGATTATCAGCAGGGTTTTGATCGATACGTATACCCGAGAACTTGAACGCTACGGAAAAATTACCATGAACGATGTCGAAACTTTTTTTGATTTTGACTCGAATCTTATCCTTGATCATTTGACAAAAGAACGTAATGACGGTCAACGGTGGATTTTTGGAGCCTGTTGCATGGACCAATTATTCAATGCACTGGCATTTAGTTCTATTCAAAAAGAGGATTTTTGCCGTAAAAATGCGAACCACTTTTTAACAGAATTCGGAAACGTTAAAGGGCTTAGAATTCAACTGGATGACAAATACAGAAAGCAAAAAAAAGTGATTGAGTCTCTTTTAATTCCAAAGGATGGAAATTCAACGAGCCCGAAAAATTACTATACTGAAATTGAGTCCATTATTACGAAGTTTAACTCACTCGCTAAAGAAGGTCTTTTAGAAATTTCATTAGACGATCTCCTCAGCAGTTTAATTCATATGAACTTTAATCGTCTCTTTAGAACCAAGCAAAGAATGCAGGAATTCGTTGTATATTATCTTATGGAAAAATTTTACATGTCGGTGAATGCCCGGTTAAAATACAGTAAAAGCACCTAACACTGACTAAGTGAAATTTCCAAATTACAAACAGGCGGATGCAACAGATTGCGGCCCTACATGTTTAAGAATTGTAGCTAAACATTTTGGCCGGCAATTTAATCTTGCATCACTAAGGGAGCTAACGTACAAAAACAGAACGGGAGTCTCCTTACTGGGAATAAGCGATGCGGCCGAGAAGCTTGGATTCAGAACTCAAGGCTGCAAAATAACCTATGAGGCGTTAGCAACTGCCCAATTACCCTGTATCGCACACTGGGCGCAAAAACACTTTGTTGTAGTCTATAAGATTTCTAAAGAAAAAGTTTATGTCTCTGATCCGGCTATTGGTCTGTTGGAATATAAAAAGCAGGAATTTCTTTCTGGATGGGCCTCAACCTCAATAGGAGAAGAGCCTGCGGGGTTAGTATTATTACTTTCACCAACACCTTCATTCTACAATACTGAAAATGAAAAGGAGCAGAAAATTAATCTTACGTATCTCCTAGAGTATCTCAAGCCTTATAGAAAACTTATTCTAAATCTTTTGTTAAGTTTTCTTGTGGCTAGTTTACTTAGCTTGATTTTTCCTTTCCTGACCCAATCCATTGTTGACGTAGGCATTGGAACACAAGACTTAGATTTTGTTGTTTTAGTTTTAATCTCGCAACTTATCCTCACTGTCGGGCAAACTTCAGTTGAACTTATTCGGACTTGGCTCATGCTCTATCTGACAAGTCGAATTAGCATCTCACTTGTATCAGATTTTTTAATCAAGTTGATGAAACTCCCAATCCGTTTTTTTGACTCTAAAGTCATTGGAGACTTAATTCAAAGAATGTCAGATAACAGCAGGGTTCAATCATTTCTGACGGGAAATTTAATACATATGTCTTTCAGTATTTTCATTCTGATATTGTATAGTTTTATTCTGGCCTATTACGATTGGAGAATATTGGGAATATTTTACTTAGGTAGTTTTTTATACATCGGCTGGATACTGCTGTTTTTAAAGAAACGCAAGGAATTGGATTATAAACATTTTAGCCAGGCGGCTGCAAATCAAAACACATCATATGAGTTAATTACCGGAATGCAGGAAATAAAACTCAATAATTTTGAAAAACAAAAGCGATGGAAGTGGGAACACGTACAGGCGAAACTTTTTAAGCTTAATATTAAAGCCCTTAGGCTCACACAAAATCAACAGATAGGATCTCTTTTTATTAATCAAATAAAAAATATTTTTATTTCATACTTAACAGTAAAAGCAGTTATAGCGGGTGAAATTACGTTGGGTATGATGGTATCGATTCAATACATTCTTGGCCAGTTAAATGCACCAATCAGTGATGCAATTGGGTTCATCCGGTCAGCGCAGGATGCCAATATTAGTTTAGAAAGACTTGGAGAAATTCATCAAAAAGATGATGAGGAAAAATCAGCTGAACAAAAAATTACTGAGTTGGGAGAGAATAAGGATCTGATACTGAAAAATTTAACATTTAGCTATGACGGACCGCGATCACCCAAAGTTTTAAACAATATCAGCCTGACTGTGCCGGCAAATAAGGTTACAGCCATTGTGGGTACAAGCGGGAGCGGCAAAACTACTCTGCTAAAAATCATGCTCGGATTTTATCCACCTACAGAAGGTAAAATTATGATTGGGGAATTTGACTTATCTCAGTATAGTCTTGAAATGTGGCGCAAAAACTGTGGTGTTGTGATGCAGGAGGGGTTTATTTTTTCGGATACAATAGCCGGTAATATTGCAGTAGGAGATGAGGTTCCAGACAAGGAGAGATTATCTATTTCGGTTGAGCTTTCAAACATAAGTGAATTTATCGATCTGCTACCGTTAAAATATAATACTAAAATAGGAGCAGATGGAGTAGGCCTTAGTAGCGGGCAAAAGCAGCGTTTGTTAATCGCCAGAGCAATCTATAAAGACCCCGAATTTCTTTTCTTTGATGAAGCAACAAATTCTTTAGATGCTGAAAACGAAAAAGTAATTATTAAGAATCTGGATTCCTTTGGAAAGGAGAAAACGATGGTAATTGTCGCGCATCGTCTCAGTACGGTAAAAAACGCTGACCAAATTGTTGTATTAAATAAGGGAACAATCACTGAGATTGGAACTCACGATGAACTGATTAGTAAAAAGGGTGACTATTACTCCTTGGTTCAAAATCAATTGGAGCTGTGATGCTATGGAAAAAAATCGAATAAAGAATTTTAATCTCAGGAGCGAAGAAGTTCAAGATATTATTAGCGAGGTACCAGGCTGGTTAATCAGAAATGGAATTATTTTGGTATTAGTAATTATTTCGTGCTTGCTACTTGGAGCTTATCTTTTTAAATATCCTGACATAATTTATTCGAGAGTAACAATTATTTCTGAAAATCCGCCTATTTCTATTGTATCTAAGATTAATGGAAATTTAGATCAACTTTTCGTGAAGGATAATCAACATGTTGATGAAGGCGATTTGATCGCAGTAATGGAAAACCCTGCGAATTATGTGCATATATCCAAGGTAAAACAGTTGCTCGATTCGCTTCAACCTGTTATTAGTGACCCAAATGGTTTTAACTACAATACGCTCAATAGAAATTTTGATTTAGGATCGGTATTTAACTACTATTCTTTGTTCATTACAACACACGAGGATTATGTTCGTTTCTTAAATTTCGATAATCGAGGTAAGAAAATTAGTACATTAAAAATTCACAAAAATGATTTTCAAAAATACTTCAGAACGCTTGTGAGTAAAAGTGCAGTATTGAAAGAAGACTTAAAATTAGCTAAGAAACAATTTAAAAGAGACTCAATACTCTACTCTAGCAAGACAATTGCAGATGTAGAATTTGAACGTAGTCAGTCTCAATTTCTTAAGCAACAATATTCTTACAGTAATTCTCTATCAGAATTAGCAAACACTCAAATTCAAGTAAATCAGCTGGAACAACAAATTCAAGAATTGGAAACTCAAAAATTGGAGGAGAAAAGTAGACTATTGGCGGCATACAGGCAAGCTTACGAAAACCTCAAAACGCAACTAATTACCTGGGAACAATTGCACTTATTAAAGGCACCAATTTCCGGAACAGTTTCCTTTACAAATGTTTTTAGTGCGAATCAGTATATAAATGCAAATAACGCCGTATTTACAATTGTTCCGGAACTAGAAAGTAGCATAATAGGTAAAGTGATGCTGCCGATGAGTGGTTCAGGAAAAGTCCAATCTGGTCAAAAGGTTAACATTAAATTGGACAACTTTCCTTACGCAGAATATGGGATTGTTCGCGGAGTCATTCAAAACGTATCATTGACACCTTTTACAAATTCGAGCGGTGTGTTTTACACAGCAACACTTATTTTACCAAATGGATTAAATACCAGTCACAACAAAACCTTGCCGCTTACTCAGGAAGTACAGGGCTCTGCTGAGATCATTACAAAGGACCGAAGGCTCATTGAGCGTTTCATTGAGCCAATTGTTACTGTATTCAGAGACAAATAAATAGCACTGCACCGAGTATAATTTTGAACCCGGGACCGAGCCCAAATTTGGGGAGCTTACAATCACTGTTACGGATGAGCAACGGGAAGAGCTGGAAATTTCACAACTCTATTTCAATCTACCTCATGGCTACTGCCTTGTACAGTTACGCTAGCTGATGTAGCATTTGCCGCAAGGAATGTTAGTATCTCACGATTTATAAAGAAGATATTGTCTGCGGACTTTACTAACAAGGGAATTTTTTCCAATCAACAAATCATAGTCGCAATTGTCGCAAAAGCTTAGAATTTCGTAAAGCATTTTCCAAAATGGTCTTTACTAACTGAATTTCAGAATCTTTTCATCTTTTGAAGGTAGTTTTTATCAACCGCCTTTTGAGTGTAGATCATTGTTGTTCTAAGGTCAGCGTGCCGCAGCGTTTTTTGGATAAATTCAAGAAGAACTCCTTTATCATACATTAGTTGTCCTGCAGTATGTCTCAGACTGTGTGGGGTATACTTTCCCTTTACTCTAAGCTTTTTAAAATACCTCATAACTAACTCGTCTAAAGCTGCCCGGTCAAGGTTAGGGAACACCCTGCCTTTCTTAATACTTTCCTTTTTTAGATAATTAGCAATCTCCTTTTTTACCGTTGACGACATCTTTACAATGTCCTTCGATTTTTC
>Ga0075160_10000086_pt1 | contig 53608 bp, 49 predicted proteins | sample JI91814C2DNA_FD_70969 | JGI IMG/M metagenome (GOLD analysis project Ga0075160, IMG submission 70969) | Wastewater effluent complex algal communities from Wisconsin, to seasonally profile nutrient transformation and Carbon sequestration -... | ecosystem: Engineered > WWTP > Effluent > Algae... | reverse complement strand
GCCAAGCCCGCCAAGGCCGCTGCGACCACTGCGTCCACTGCGTCCACTGCGTCCACTGCGTCCACTGCGTCCACTGCGTCCACTGCGTCCACTGCGTCCGCTGCGTCCGCTGCGTCCACTGCGTCCGCCAGCCCGGCCACAGCCGCCACCGCCAACATCGGCATCGAGGATTTCGCCCGGCTCGACCTGCGCATCGGCAAGGTGGTCGAATGCGGGTTCGTGGAGGGTTCGGACAAGCTGCTGCGCTTCCTGCTCGACGCCGGCGAACTGGGCCAGCGCCAGATCTTCTCGGGCATCCGCGCCAGCTACGGCGAACCCGAGGCCCTGGTCGGCCGCAAGGTGGTGTTCATCGCCAACCTGGCGCCGCGCAAGATGCGCTTCGGCATCAGCGAGGGCATGATCCTGTCGGCCGGCCACGACGGTGGCTCGCTGGCGCTGCTGGACGCCGATGATGCGGCGCAGGCCGGCATGCCGGTCCGGTAGCAGGCGCCATGAGCGAAATCGCCCTGCTGCTGGTCGGCGCGGTCTTCGTCAACAACTTCGTGCTGGTGAAGTTCCTCGGGCTGTGCCCGTTCATGGGCGTGTCGCGCAAGCTCGACGCCGCGTACGGCATGGCCCTGGCCACCGGCTTCGTGCTGACGCTGTCCTCGGCCCTGGCCTGGGTGGTGCACCACTGGCTGCTGCTGCCGCTGGGGCTGGAGTACCTGCGCACGCTGGGCTTCATCCTGGTCATCGCCTCGGTGGTGCAGTTCACCGAAATCGTGATGAACCGGCAGAGCCCGCGCCTGTACCGCGTGCTGGGCATCTACCTGCCGCTGATCACCACCAACTGCGCCGTGCTGGGCGTGGCGCTGCTGAACGTGCAGGCGCGTCACTCGCTGCTTGAATCGATCGTGTACGGTTTCGGCGCCTCGCTCGGCTTCGGCCTGGTGCTGGTGCTGTTCTCGGCGATGCGCGAACGCCTGGAAACCGCCGACGTGCCGGCCGCGTGGCGCGGCACCCCGGTGGCGCTGGCCACGGCCGGCCTGATGTCGCTGGCGTTCATGGGCTTCTCCGGCATGGCGGCGGCCTGAATTGGGCGGCGCGGTGCTGGTGGTGGTGCTGGTCGCGGCGCTGCTGGGCGCCCTGCTGGGCTGGGCGGCAGTGCGCTGGCGCGTGCAGGACGACCCGATGGTGGAACGCATCGACCGGCTGCTGCCGCAAACCCAGTGCGGCCAGTGCAACTACCCTGGCTGCCGGCCCTATGCCAGGGCCATCGCCGCAGGCGAGGCCGACATCAACCAGTGCCCCCCGGGCGGCGACGCCGGCGTGCGCACCCTGGCCGAGCTGCTGGGGCGCGAACCCAAGCCGCTCAATCCCGACAACGGCGCGGTGAAACCGCCGGTGGTGGCGCGGGTGGTGGAGGCCGACTGCATCGGCTGCACCAAGTGCATCCTGGCCTGCCCGGTGGACGCGATCGTCGGCGCGCCCAGGCAAATGCACACCGTCATTGCCGACCTGTGCACCGGCTGCGAGCTGTGCCTGCCGCCCTGCCCCGTGGACTGCATCGTGCTGGTTCCGCCGGCGCGACAGGGCACGCCGGCGGCCGTGGCTCAGAGCCGCTCGACGGTGTAGCCCTTGGCCCGGAGCATGGCCACCACGCCGTCTTCTCCCAGCAGGTGCATGGCGCCCACCACCACCAGGGTGTCGTCGCTGGCGCTGTCGTCGAGCATGCCCGACAGGCGCGGCATCCAGGCGCGGTTGCGGCCGACGTTGATGCGCTGGTAAAGCGCCGGGTACTCGGCCTCCATCTGGGCGCCGGTGGCCGCGAACAGCGCATCGCCGTCGCCCGCACGCCACAGCGCGTGCATCTTCCCGATCTCGGCCTCGATGCTGGCCACTTCCGACAGCGTGTCCTGCAGCGACTGGAGCTGCTCTTTCTCGTCCATGCCGTCGAACAGCGCGATCTGCTGGTCGCCGGTTTCCAGCCCCGCCACCGGCTTGCCGGCATCCACCGCGCGCTGCGCGAAATGCTTGTCCAGGCCCAGCGCCGGGTCCAGCCCGATGGCCTGCATCTCGGTGACGCCGACCATCAGGCTGATGAACCAGGCCTCGTAGCGCTGGAAGTTGGCGATCGGGATGTTGCGCCGGGCGGTGTAGGCCGACAGCTGGTTCCAGGTGGCCTCCGGCAGCGATTGCTGCAGCGTCCTGCCGTCGCTGCGCAGCGCGGCTGCGCCCATCTTCTGGCCCAGCGCCGGGTCGTTCATCTCGGCCGGCGCGAGTTCGAACACCACGCGCTCGGCGTCCTCGAGCGCGGCGTAGGTGCTCTCGGCCAGCGGGTAGTCGGAGGCCTTGAGCAGGTGGAAGGAACCCAGCAAGTAAATCGAATTGTCGGCGTCGCTCACCTTCCACAGCAGCGGCTTGGGCGGCTCGGCGCGGGCGAAGCCGGCGGTGGCGGCAAGCAGCAGCGCGGCGAAGACAGTCTTGGACATGGGGGGCGTGGTCCTGGGCGTGGGGGGAATCAGTTGGGGAAGGGCCGCGGCTTCTTCTCGCCGGCGGTGATGGCCAGGTCGAGGCGGTTCTCCGGCGGCGGCATCGGGCAGGTCGAAAACGCGGTGAAGGCGCAGGGCGGATTGTAGGCCCTGTTGAAATCCACCACCGTGGTGCCGTCCTTGCCCGCCGGCGCCGCATACAGGAAGCGCGACGCGGCGTAGGTATCGTGCCCGCTGGTGCGGTCGGCGAATATCAGGAAAAGCTGGCCGTCGCCCTCATCCACCGCTTCAAGCGTGAACGCCTTGCCGTCCTTCTCGAAGCTCACCCGGCCCGGGTTGGCCATGGGCTCGACCATGCCCAGCATGTTCACGATGTCCAGGGTCTTGCCCGGCGGATGGGCCTCGAACCGGGCGACGAAGCGGAACGAGCGGTCAATGTCGAAATAGTCCAGGCCCGGGAACGTGGTGCGGGTGCGCGCCAGCGCGCTGCGCACGCGCAGTCCGTAGCGGTCGCCGCGGCGGATCACCACGAAGCTGGCGTCGCCCTTGTTGAAGCCCACCACCGTCGGCGGGCCGGGCACGTCCGACGCCAGCGCCACCGTGCCCTGCCCCGGGACGCCGTCCAGCGTGACCTCGGCGCCTTCGCGGATGGCCAGGCGAAGGGCGCCGTCCTTGTCCAGGCTGAGCATGCCCAGCTGCGGCGGACCGATGGCCAGGCGCGTGCCGTTGTCCTGCGCCGAGCCGACATAGGTCTGGCCGGGCGTGATCCAGTGCAGGCCCACCAGCGAAAGCCAGCCGTCCGGACGCGTCAGGCGCGCCAGGCGCTCGTCGCGCCAGGCGAGGATCTCGCCTTCGTACGCCAGCTTCGCCGCCTTTTCCGCGCGGGCCGCCGACGCGGAGCGCGCGGCTTCTTCTTCGGAGTCCCCGCAGGCGGCCAGCAGCAGTGCGACGGACAGCAGGATCGGCAGGCGCATCATCGTCCCCTCAGGAAAAGTCGGTCCAACTCGGACTTGCTCAGCTGCACCCAGGTGGGGCGGCCGTGGTTGCACTGGCCACTGCGTTCGGTGGCCTCCATGTCGCGCAGCAGCGCGTTCATCTCGGCCAGGCCCAGGCGCCGGTTGGCGCGCACCGAGGTGTGGCAGGCCAGCGTGGACAGCAGCTCGTTGCGCGCTTCTTCCAGGCGGCGGCTGTGGCCGTGCTCGCGCAGGTCGGACAGCACGCCCAGCACCAGCGCGCGCGGGTCGAGGTCGGCCAGCAGGGTCGGCACGCTGCGCACGCTGAGCGACTGCGGCCCGGCGCGGCGCAGCTCGAAGCCGAAGCCGGCCAGGGTGTCGGCATGCTGTTCGGCCAGGTCGGCCTCGCGCTCGGACACGGCCAGCGACAGCGGCACCAGCAGCGGCTGCGAGCGGATGCCCTCACCGTCGCGCGCGGCCTTGAGGCGCTCGTAGGTGATGCGCTCGTGCGCCGCATGCATGTCCACCAGCACCAGGCCGTGCTGGTTCTCGGCCAGTACGAACACGCCGTGCAGCTGCGCCAGCGCGAAGCCCAGCGGCGGCGCTTCGGCCTGGTTCGCCGCGGGCATGGGTTCGCCGCCCGGGCCGGAGGCCGACGGCGCGCGATACAGGGCCGCGTACGCCGACATCGCCTCGCGCACGGGCAAGCCCAGGCCCGACTGCGCCGGCGGCGTCCAGGCGCCCGCGGTGCCCGCCGTGGCGGCCGCGCCCGCCGTCGCGTCCACGCCCGCGGCCATGCCGGCGCGCGTGGTCTTGAGCGCCTCGTGCAGCGTGCGGTAGATGAAATCGTGCACCAGCCGCTGCTCGCGGAAGCGCACCTCGTGCTTGGCCGGGTGCACGTTCACGTCCACCTGGCGCGGATCGCACTCCAGGAACAGCACGAACGCCGGATGCCGGCCATGGAACAGCACGTCGGCATACGCCTGGCGCACCGCGTGCGCCACCGTGCGGTCTCGCACCGCGCGGCCGTTGACGTAGAAATACTGCTGGTCGGCGCTGGAACGCGCCGCCGTGGGCAGGCCCACCCAGCCGCGCAGGCGCAGCCCGGCACCCACGTGTTCCACCTGCAGGCACTGCGTGGTGAACTCCTCGCCCAGCGCCTCGGCCACGCGGCGCAGGTGCTCGCCGTCGTCGCGCACCGGCTTGTAGTGGCGCGACAGACGGCCGTTGTGGCTGATGCGCAATTCCACGTGCGGACGCGCCAGCGCCAGCGAACGCAGCCATTCCTCGATGTGGCCCAGCTCGGTGCGCTCGGCGCGCAGGAACTTGCGGCGTGCCGGCACGTTGTAGAACAGGTCGCGCACTTCCACCGTGGTGCCGGCCGGATGCGGCTGCGGCTGCGGCGGCGCCATCCTGCCGCCGTCCACTTCCAGCCGCACGCCGTGCTCCTGCGCGGCCGTGCGCGAACTCAGCGCGAAGCGGCTGACCGACGCGATGGACGGCAGCGCTTCGCCGCGGAAGCCCAGCGTGGCCACTTCCTCCAGGTCGTCGAGCGAGGCGATCTTGCTGGTGGCGTGGCGGGAAATGGCGAGCGACAGTTCATCGGCGGGAATGCCGCCGCCGTCGTCGCGGATGCGGATCAGGCGGATGCCGCCCTCTTCCAGGTCGATGTCCACGCGGCTGGCGCCGGCGTCCAGCGCGTTCTCCACCAGCTCCTTGACCACCGACGCCGGGCGCTCGACGACCTCGCCCGCGGCGATCTGGTTGACCAGGGTGTCGGGCAGCTGCTGGATCGGCACGGCGGGAGGGTCCGGGATGCGGCCCCCGATGATACCAGCGCGCGGAGCGGCTACTTGGGCGCGGACGCCAGGGTGGCCGGCACCGGGATGGTCAGCCGCTCGCCGATGCGCACGGTGTCGCCCTGCAGCTTGTTGGCGCTGCGGATGCTGTTGACCGCCACGCCGTGGCGCGCGGCGATGAGGCTGAGCGTCTCGCCCCGGCTGACCACGTGCTGGCGGCTGCCGCCGAACTGGCCCTGGCGGGCCGCGTACCAGGTGCCCGGGGGCGCCTGGTTGGAGAAATAGCTGCGCACGCCGCTGACGATGGCCGCGGCCATGCGTCCGCGGTAGGCGGGGTCGCTGAGCTTGGCTTCTTCGCCGGGATTGGAGATGAAGCCGGTCTCGACCAGCATCGAAGGCACGTCCGGCGAACGCAGCACCACGAAGTTCGCGCGCTCGATCTGCGGCTTGTGCGCCTTGCCGACCTGCTTGAGCGAAGCCAGCACTTCGCCGGCGACGTCGTCGGAGACGCGCATGGTGGCGTTCTGGGACAGGTCGAGCAGCACGGCGGCGAGGTTCTTGTCGCGCGCGTCGAGTTCGACGCCGCCCACGAGGTCGGCGGCGTTTTCCTGGTCGGCCAGCCAGCGCGCCGCTTCGGACGACGCGCCGCGCAGCGACAGCACGTACACCGACGCGCCGTTGGCGGCGCGGTTGTGCGCGGCGTCGGCGTGGATGGAAATGAAGAGGTCGGCCTGTGCCTCGCGGGCGCGCATGTAGCGCTGGTCCAGCGGGATGAAGACGTCGCCGTCGCGCACCAGGAACGACTGCATGCCCGGATCGGCGTCAATGCGCGCGGCGAGCTCGCGCGCCATCGCCAGGGTGATGGCTTTCTCGTGCTTGCCGCTGGGGCCGATGGCGCCGGGGTCCTTGCCGCCGTGGCCGGCGTCAATGGCGATGATGAGTTTGCGCTGGCCGCTGCCGATGACGTCCTGCACCGTGCGCGCCGGCGCCGGCTTGCTGCCGGCCACCGCTTCGCCTTCGGCGCGCAGGTCCAGGATCAGGCGCGTGCCGCCGCCCACGCGCTCGACGCGGCTGCGCGGCTTCACTTCACGCCCCAGGTCGAGCACCACGCGCAGGTCGCCTTCGGCCGGCTTGCCGGTGCGCACCGCCGCCACGACGCCGTTGGGCGATGGCGCACGGTAGCCGGCGGAAAGCGCGGTGCGCGAAAGATCCAGCACCAGCCGGTCCGGGTTGGCCAGGGTGAAAACCTTGTACTCGGACTCGCTCGACAGCTCGAGCACCACGCGCGTGCCGCCGTCCGCTTCCACCAGCTTGAGGCTCTCCAACTGGGCCGCGAACGCCGCCGGGGCCACCAGGCCCAGCAGGATCGGGACAAGCAACACGAAGGCGGGAAGTCGGCGCATGGGCGGATTGAACCACCCTGATTCTACAAAAGCAAGATTTTTCCTTTGGAATCCGTAGCCTGCCCGACCTTCCTAAACGAACGGTCAGAAGACGCCCGGAGAGGCCGTCAGTACGCGAGCCGGGCCAGCCAGGCCTCCCCCTCGGGGCTGGCGGACTCCAGCGCGGCCACCCGCCCGGCGCCGTCCGCGGCCAGGGTGACGTGCAGGTCCGGCGGCGGCAGGCTGCCGGCGCCGCGCCCGGGCCATTCCACCAGCCACAGCGTGGCTTCGGCCGCCAGCTCGTCCAGGCCCAGGAAATCCAGCTCGGCCGCGGCGGCCAGCCGGTACAGGTCCAGGTGCGCGGCCTCGCCGCCGGGAATGGGATAGCGCTCCACGAGCGCGTACGTGGGGCTTTTGATGGCACCGGCGACGCCCAGTGCCCGCAGGCAGGCCCGTGCCAGCGTGGATTTGCCGGCACCCAGGTCGCCGTGCAGGAACACCACGGCGCGCGCCGGGCGCGAGGCCGCCAGCGCCTCGCCCAGGGCCGCCGTGGCTTCCGGACCGCGCAGTTCGAACCGGCGCGTCATTCCGGGTTGGCCATGCGCCGCAGGTGCGGGAACAGATCCGACGGCAGCAGGCCGCGCTCGCCGCCGATGCGCGCCGCGGCATCGCCGGCCGCCGAGTGCAGCAGCGCGCCCGCCACGGCCGCCTGGAACAGCGGCAGGCCCTGTGCCACCAGCGCCGCGATGACACCCGACAGCACGTCACCCATGCCGCCCGTGGCCATGCCCGGATTGCCGGCACCGATCACCGCCGGAATCTCGTCCGGCGCGGCCACGAGGGTGCCGGCGCCCTTGAGCACCACCACGCAGCGGTACTTCTGCGACAGCGCCTGGGCCGAACCGAAGCGGTCGGCCTGGATGTCCGCCTTTTCGCAGCCCAGCAGCCGGGCGGCTTCGCCGGGGTGTGGGGTGAGGATGGCCTGGGGCAGCAGGCAGGGCGACGCGGCCAGCAGGTTCAGGGCGTCGGCGTCGAGCACCAGCGGGCGGCCGCAGGCCAGGGCCGCCCGGTACAGCGCCTGGCCCCATTCGCCCTGCCCCAGCCCGGGCCCGACCGCCAGCACGGTGGCGCGCTCCACCAAGGGCGCCAGCGCCGCCGCATTTTCCACCGCATGCGTCATGGCCTCGGGGCGCGCGGCCACCAGCGCCGCCACGCCGGAGCGGCGCGTGGCCACGCTGGCCAGGCCCACGCCGGTGCGCAGCGCACCCTCGGCGCACAGCCGCACGGCGCCGCCCATGCCCTCTTCGCCGCCGATGCAAAGCACGTGGCCGTGCTCGCCCTTGTGCGCATTCGGATGCCGCGGACCCAGCCAGCGGGCCAGACCTTCGGGCCGGCACAGCCAGGCCGCGGGCGTGAAGTCATCGAATGCGCCGATCTTCAGGTCCAGCCGGTCGAGCAGCACTTCGCCGTCGAAATCGCGCGCCATGCCGGTGTACAGGCCGCGCTTGGCGGCGATGAAGCTCAGCGTGACCGTGGCGCGCACCGCGGCGCCGTGGGCGTGGCCGGTGTCGGCGTCCAGGCCCGAGGGCACGTCCAGCGACAGCACCGGGGCGCGGCTGGCGTTGATGCGCTCGATCATGGCCTGCGCCGCCTCGGAAGGCGGGCGCGTCAGGCCGATGCCGTAGATGGCGTCCACCCAGACATCGGCGTCCGGCAGCAGGCCGTCGAAGGCGGTGACGCTGCCGCCGGCGGCGCGCCAGTCGGCCAGCGCCTGGCGCGCACTGGCCGTGCGCGGGCCACCGCCGGGCGGCGCCAGCAGCACGACGCGGCAGCCCGCGGCGCGGGCCAGGCGCGCCAGCACGTAGCCGTCGCCGCCGTTGTTGCCCGGCCCGCAGGCCACGCCCACCACCCGCGCCTGCGGCCAGCGCTGGTGCAGCAGCCGCCAGGCAGCGGCGCCGGCACGGCACATCAGCTCATACGACGGCACGCCCAGCACGGCCTTGGCGTGCTCGTCCATCGAGCGCACCTGGGCGGCACGGTACAGCGGCAGCAATTCACTCATGCGCCTGATTCTATACTTGCCGCGATGCCCGACCACGCCGCCCTCGCCGAACTGATCAGGACCTGGGGCCGCGAGCTGGGCTTCCAGCAGATGGGCATCGCCGGCATCGAACTGGGCCAGGACGAGGCGCACCTGCGCGACTGGCTGGCCAAGGGCCTGCACGGCCGCATGGACTACATGGCCCGCCACGGCGACAAGCGCTCACGCCCGGACGAACTGGTGCCCGGCACGCTGCGCGTGCTGTCGGCGCGCATGGACTACGGCACCGGCGACGACGCCGAGGCCTGGGCCACGCTCGGCCAGGGCGAGCGCGCCTACGTGGCCCGCTACGCGCTGGGCCGCGATTACCACAAGGTGATGCGGCAACGGCTGCAGAAGCTGGCCGACCGCATCGCCGCGCACATCGGCCCGTTCGGCTACCGCGCCTTCGTGGACTCGGCCCCGGTGCTCGAGCGGGCGCTGGCGCGCGACGCCGGCCTGGGCTGGATAGGCAAGCACAGCTGCCTGATCAACCGCGGCGCCGGCAGCTGGTTTTTCCTCGGCGAGATATTCACCGACCTGCCGCTGCCCGTGGACACGCCCGCCAGCGCGCACTGCGGCACCTGCACGCGCTGCATCGAGGTCTGCCCCACCGGCGCCATCATCGAGCCCTACCGCGTGGATGCGCGCCGCTGCATCAGCTATCTCACCATCGAACTCAAGCAGGCCATCCCCGAGGAACTGCGCCCGCTGGTGGGCAACCGCATCTTCGGCTGCGACGACTGCCAGCTGGCCTGCCCGTGGAACAAGTTCGCCGTGCGCAGCGACGAGCCCGACTTCCGCGTGCGCAACCACCTCGACCGCGCCACGCTGGCCGAGCTGTTCGCCTGGGACGAGCCGGAGTTCCTGCAGCGCACGGAGGGCTCGGCGGTCCGCCGCACCGGGCACGAGGGCTGGCTGCGCAACATCGCGGTGGCGCTGGGCAATGCGCCCACCACGCCGGACGTGCTGGCCGCCCTGGCCTCGCGCCGCGACGACCCCAGCGACCTGGTGCGCGAACACGTGGCGTGGGCGCTTTCGCGCCACCCCAAGGCGACCGTGACCACCTGACGCCGCTTCAGCCGCGGGCGCGGATCTCGGACAGCAGCGCGCGCGTCACCGGATCGCTGGCCTGCAGCGCCGGATCGGCCAGGGCCGGCAACAGTTCGCCGGCGATCTGCTTGCCCAGCTCGACGCCCCACTGGTCGAAGGCGTTGATGCCCCACAGCACCGACTGCACGTACACGCTGTGTTCGTACATCGCCAGCAGCGCGCCCAGGGAGTGCGGCGTGAGTTCGTCGAGCAGGAACAGGCTGGACGGGCGATCGCCCGGGTAGCCCTTCTGCGGGTCGGCGGCATCGGCGCCGTTGGCCAGCGCCTGCGACTGCGCCAACAGGTTGGCCAGCAGCGCGCGATGGCTTTCGGCGTGGCCGTGGGCGGGCCGCACCACGCCGATGAAATCGGCCGGCACCGGGTCGGTGCCCTGGTGCAGGGCCTGGAAGAAACTGTGCTGCACGTTGGTGCCCGCGCCGCCCCACAGCACCGGCACCGTGGCACCCAGCACCGGCGCGCCGCCGATGCGCACCGATTTGCCCAGGCTTTCCATCACCAGCTGCTGCAGGTAGGCCGGCAGCAGGCCCAGGCGTTCGTCGTAGGGCAGCACGGCGTGGCTGGCGTGGCCCAGCGCGTTGCGGTTCCAGGCCCCCATCAGCGCGTGCCACACCGCCATGTTCGATTCGATCGGGGCCTGCAGCACGTGCGTGTCCATGCGCGCCGCGCCCGCCAGCATCTGCTCGAAGCCCTCGCGGCCGATGGCCAGCTGCAGCGCGAAGCCCACCGCCGACCACAGCGAATAGCGCCCGCCCACCCAATCCCACATCGGCAGCACGCGCTCGGACGCAATGCCGAACGCCTGGGTGCGGTCGAGGTTGGCGCTGACCGCATACAGCCGCTCGCTGCCGCCCATCCAGTCGCGCAGGATGGCGCCGTTGAGCAGGGTTTCGTGGGTGCCGAAGCTCTTGGAAACCAGCAGCGCGGCCGTGCGCGCCGGGTCGAGCGTGCGCAGCAGGTGCTGCGCGGCGCTGCCGTCGAGATTGCTGAGGAAATGGACCCGCAGGCGGCCGTCGTGGAAATCGCGCAGCGCGTCCACCGCCAGCCGCGGCCCGAGGTCGGAGCCGCCGATGCCGACGTTGACCACGTCGGTGACGCCGCTGGCGAGCACCGACGCGTGCAGGCGGTCCATGCCCAGGCGCCCGGCCAGCGCCAGGCGCCGCGCCTCGATGGCCGCCGGGCCTTCGCCCAGGCCGCTGCGCAGCGCGGTGTGCAGCGCCGGCCGGCCTTCGCTGGCGTTCACCTGCGCGCCGTCGAACAGGCGCCGCAGGGCGTCCGGCACGCCCGCATCGCGCGCCAGTCCGAACAGCGCCTCCGTGGCGGCGGCATCCACGCACTGGCGGGCGAAGCTGGCGTAAAGCGGCCCCACCCGGAGCGAGTACGCGTCGGCCCGGGCGTCGTCGGCGGCGATCACGTCGCGCAGCCGCCGGCCCACCCACGGATCGGCCTGCCGGCGCAGCGCCTGCCAGTGCGCCGCCGTCAGCACGGCGCGACTCCCGGCCCGCAGCGCCCGCGGCACGGGGCCCTCATGCGGCGTCGAACTCGAGGTTGTCGATCAGCCGCGTCCGGCCCAGGCGCGCGGCGACCAGCGCCACCAGCTCGGGTTCATTCGGCGACCTGGCGCGGGTGAGGTCGGCGCGGCGCACTTCGGCATAGTCCACCGTGAAGCCGGCGGCCTCCAGCCGCGTGGCGGCCTCGTCCTCGATGCCGGCGATGGGCAGGCCCTGGCGCGCGGCGTCGCGCATGAACAGCAGCGTCTGGTGGATGCGCACGGCGGTCTGGCGCTGTTCGCTGTCCAGGTACTGGTTGCGCGAACTCATGGCCAGGCCGTCGGGTTCGCGCAGCGTCGGCGCGGGGACGATTTCGACCGGGAAGCTCATTTCGCGGGCCATGTAGCGGATCACCTGCAGCTGCTGGTAATCCTTGCGGCCGAACACCGCCAGGTCGGGCTGCACCATGTTGAACAGCCGCGCCACCACCTGGGCCACGCCGTTGAAGTGGCCGGGCCGGTGCGCGCCGCACAGGATGTCGGTGATGCCCGGCACGTGCATCTGCACGCAGCCCATGGTCCCGAACGGATACATCTGTTCCACCGGGGGCAGGAACAGCGCGTCGCAGCCGGTTTCGGCCAGGCCGTGGATGTCGCTGTCGGGCGTGCGCGGGTAGCGCGCGTAGTCTTCGTTGGGCCCGAACTGGGTGGGGTTGACGAAGATGCTGGCCACCACGCGGTCGGCGTGCCGGCGCGCCAGCTTCACCAGTTCGTGGTGGCCCGCGTGCAGGTTGCCCATGGTCGGCACGAAGCCGACGCTGTTGCCTTCGCGGCGCCATTGCCGCAGCTGCGCGCGCAGTGCCGCCAGCGTGGTGTGGGTCTGCATGGCGTCAGTATCCGTGTTCGGGGCCGGGGAAGGCGCCGGTGCGCACGGCCTCGGCATAGGCCTGGAAGGCGCCGGCCACCGAGCCGCCTTCGGCGAGGAAATCCTTCACGAAGCGGGGGCGGCGGTGGCCGCTGTTCATGCCAAGCATGTCGTGCAGCACCAGGATCTGGCCGTCGCAGGACGGCCCGGCGCCGATGCCGATGGTGGGGATGGCGATGGCCCGGGTGATGTCCGCCGCCAGCGCCGAAGGCACGCACTCGAGCACCAGCAGGTCGGCGCCGGCGTCGGCGACGGCGCGGGCGTCGTCCAGCAGCTTCTTTGCCGCCGCCGCCTCGCGACCCTGCACCTTGTAGCCGCCCAGGCGCAGCACCGACTGCGGCGTCAGGCCCAGGTGGCCACAGACCGGGATCTCGCGTCCGGCCAGGAATCGGATGACGTCGAGCTTGTGGCCCGCGCCCTCGAGCTTGACCATGGCCGCGCCGGCCTGCAGGCAGCGCGTGGAGGCATCGAGCGCCCGTTCGGGCGTGGCGTCGGCCTGGAACGGCAGGTCCGCCACCAGGAACGCGCGCGACAGCCCGCGCGCCACGCAGCCCACGTGGTAGACGATGTCGCCCACCGTGACCGGCAGCGTGCTGTCGTGGCCCTGGCAGACCATGCCCAGCGAATCACCCACCAGCACCAGGTCGATGCCGGCCTCGTCCACGCTGCGGGCAAAGCCGGCGTCGTAGGCGGTGATGGACACGATGCGCTGGCCATCGGCCTTCATCCTGCGCAGCGCCGGCACCGTCAGCCGCGGGCGCGGCGGTGTCTTTGGATCGTTCGCGTACATGGCGGGGGCCCTGGGGGGAGGCGACTAAGGTATCGCTTCGATGCCTGAAACATCCACCGCGGCCAGCAATGCCTTCACTTCGCCCCGGCCGGGGATGACCAGCGTGGGGGCGATTTCCGCCAGCGGCACCAGCACGAAGGCGCGCTCGTGCAGGTGCGGATGCGGCACGCACAGCCCGGGCTCGTCGAGGGTTTCATCGCCGTACACCAGCAGGTCGAGGTCCAGCGCGCGCGGGCCCCAGCGGTCGGCGGGGTTGCGCACGCGGCCGAAGCGCTGCTCGATCTCCAGCAGCAGCTCCAGCAGGGCGCGCGGCGCCGTGCGGGTGCGCAGCTCCACCACGGCGTTGATGAAATCGGGCTGGTCGGTGCGGCCCCAGGCCGGCGTGCGGTAGAAGCCCGACTGCTGCTGGATGGTGGTCTGCGGCAGAGCGTCCAGCGCCCACAGGGCTTCTTCGAGCGTGGTGGCCACGTCGCCTTCGTTGCCGCCCAGGCCCACCCAGGCGCGGACCGGCGCGTCGGGCCTCATGCCGGCGCCCCGCCGCCGCCGGGCTTGCGGCGCCGGCGGCGCGGACGCTTGCGCGGCGCGGCGGCGTCGGTTTCTTCGCCGATGTCGTCGCCCTCGCCCTCGCCCGCTTCGCGGCGCGGCGCCTTCGGGTCCAGGCGCTGGGCCAGCTGTTCGGGCGCCTGCAGCTGCGCCTCGCGCCAGAAGGCCACGTCGTCGGCCACCTCGGGCGTGCCGCTGGCGCGCAGCTCGAGGAAGTCGAACGCGGCGCGGAAGCGCGGATGCGACAGCAGGCGGAACACGCGCTTGCGCACGCGCTGGTTGAAGCGCGGCTGCAGCAGCCAGATTTCCTGCATGGGCTGCGAGAACCGGCGCGGCAGCGCGATGCGCTGGGCCTGGTGCAGGGTGACGCGGTCGGCGGCGCGCTGCTGGGCCACCAGCGGATCAATGCCGGCCTTGCGCAGCACGGCCAGCTCGCGGCAGTAGGCCGGCCACAGCAGCGCGGCGAACAGGAAGGCGGGCGTCACCGGCTTGTCCTGCGCGATGCGTTCGTCGGTGTTGCGCAGGGCCTGCAGCAGCATGGCGCGCAGTGCGCCGCTGCGGTTGGTTTCCAGCGCCACCGCGGTTTCCGGGAACAGCGCCGGCAGCAGGCCGTGGTCTTCGAGCGTGCGGAAGCTGCTTTCGGCGTGGCCGGCCAGGAACATCTTCAGGCATTCATCGAACAGGCGCGCCGGCGGTGCGGCGGCCAGCAGGTGCGCCAGTTCGGGGATGGGCGCGGCGGCGTCGGGGGCGATGGTGAAGCCCAGCTTGGCCGCAAGGCGCGCGGCGCGCAACATGCGGACGGGGTCTTCACGGTAGCGCTCCACCGGGTCGCCGATCAGGCGCAGCACGCGGTCCATGCAGTCCTGGTAGCCGCCGACGTAGTCGCGCACCGAGAAGTCCTCGATGGCGTAGTACAGCGCGTTGGCGGTGAAGTCGCGGCGCACCGCGTCGTCTTCGATGGTGCCGTAGACGTTGTCGCGCAGCAGGCGGCCGCCGTCCTCGGTTTCCCGGTCGCCGCTGCCGTCGTCCACGTTGGCGCGGAAGGTGGCGACTTCGATGATCTCGCGGCCGAACACCACGTGCGCCAGCCGGAAGCGGCGGCCGATGAGTCGGCAGTTGCGGAACAGCGACTTCACCTGTTCGGGCGTGGCGTCGGTGGCGACGTCGAAGTCCTTGGGGTGCCCGCCGACCAGCAGGTCGCGCACGGCGCCGCCGACCAGGTAGCCCTGGAAACCGCCCTCGCGCAGCTTGTACAGCACGCGCAGCGCGTTTGGACTGATGTCCTTGCGGGACACGCCGTGCTCGGCGCGGGGAACGATCAATGGCAAGGTGGGAGTGGTAATACGCAATCCATCCAGGGTTCGACGTCGCGGGGCACGCAGGCGTCGGCGGTCCGGGCCGGCTTCCCGGCATCTGTAAAGCCCGTTATACTAGCGCCCGCGTCAACGCTTCGCCATCCGCGCTCCCTTCGTCTAGTGGCCTAGGACACGGCCCTCTCAAGGCTGGAACAGGGGTTCGAGTCCCCTAGGGAGCGCCATCTTCCAGAAGGCCCGGCCAACGCCGGGCCTTCTTCATTTGCGCGATCGCCGCATCGCGCCCGGCGCCGGCAGGCTGGGCTTGGCGACGGCGCGGGGCTAGAATCCGCTACCACGCCCCACACGCTTCCGGGAACGCCATGCCTTTCGTCGTCATCGAAAACTGCATCCGCTGCAAGTACACCGACTGCGTCGAGGTCTGCCCGGTGGACTGCTTCCACGAAGGCCCGAATTTCCTGGTCATCGACCCGCAGGAGTGCATTGACTGCACCCTGTGCGAGCCCGAGTGCCCGGCCAAGGCGATCTACCCGGAAGACGACGTGCCCGCGGGCCAGGAAGGCTTCATCGCGCTCAACGCCGAGCTGTCGGCCATCTGGCCGGTCATCACCACCCGCAAGGACCCGCTGCCCGACGCCGCCGAGTGGGACGGCAAGCCGGGCAAGCTCGACCAGCTGCAGCGCTGATCCTCCGGCCGGCCGCGGCTGGGCCGGACCAAGAAAAAGGGCGCCCCGGGGCGCCCTTTTTTCCTGCCGCCTCGGGCCAGGCCTCAGCCCAGGCGAGCCTTCAGCAGGCCCAGCAACTGCGCCGCCGGACCGGTCGCGAGCGGCTGGCCGTCCTGGCCCAGGGCCACGACCTGGGTCTGGCCGTCGACGGCCTGCGCGCGCACCAGCATGGTGGTGCCCTGGAACGTCACCTCGTAGCTGCTCAGCGCCTGCGCCGGCTCGAGGTTGCTCACGCCTTCGATCTTGCCCAGCGCGATGCCGATGCGGCGCCAGGCGCTGTCCACGCTGTCGGCCAGGGTGAAGCTGGCGATGGCGGCCGCGGACGGGACGCCCGTGGCGACGGAGGCGGAGCCGGCGTTGGCGGCCACGTCAGGCACCACGATCGCGCCCAGGGTGGGCGGCGTGTCCATGCCGGGCGGCACTTCAAGCGGCTGGTTCTGGACGCTGTCCTGGTACTTGGCGTCCATGCCCAGCTTGCTGCGGGTCCAGGCGCAGCCGGCCTGGGAAAGCATGGCGATGGCCACGGCGCCAATCAGCAGCGGGCGGGAAAGGGACGAAGGCGCGGTCATGGTGATCTCCTGGATGGCCCCGCGGCGTGGCCGGGGGCACGGTGTGGCAATGGTAATCGGGATTAGGGGCGTTCGTGTTCGATGCGCTGGCAAAGCGCGGCCATGGCCTCGGCCCGGGCCTGGTGCCCGGCCGAGAGGGGCAGCAGCGGCAGCCGCAGCCCGTGGCCGATGCCGAGGCGGGCCAACAGGGCTTTCACCGGGATCGGGTTGGGCTCGACGCCCAGGAAGTCGTACAGGTCGTCCAGCGGCGCCTCGAGCGCCCGGGCGGCGGCCGCATCGCCCGCCGACGCCAGCGTGCAAAGGCGGCTGAAGGTGCCGGGCACCACGTTCGAGGCCACCGAAATCACGCCCGCCGCGCCGCCGAGCATGGCGCGCACGAAGGTCGGGTCGTCGCCGCTGAGCAGCGCGAACCCGTCTCTGGCGAGCGGGTACAGCGCGTTCCAGCGCGCTTCGTCGCCGCGGGCTTCCTTCAGGCCGACGATGCCGGGATGGCCGCACAGCTGGGCCACGGTTTCAGGCAGCAGGTCGCAGCCGGTGCGGCCTGGGACGTTGTACAGCACCACCGGCAGGCCGCCCTGCTCCGCCACGGCGCGGTAGTGCGCCACCAGGCCTTCCTGGGTGGGCCGGACGTAGGGCGGCGTCACCACCAGCGCGGCATCGGCGCCGGCCTCGCGGGCCCGCCGCGTCTGGCAGATCGTCTTGGCGGTGTTGGACTGGCCGGTGCCCGCCAGCACCACCATGCGGCCGGCCACCTGCGCCACCGCGGCCGCCAGCAGCGCCGAGAACTCCGTGTCGGACAGTGCGGCGGCCTCGCCGGTGGAGCCGGCCACGACGATGCCGCGGGTGCCGCCCGCCAGCTGGAGGTCGATCAGGCGGGCCCAGGCGTCGAAATCGAGGTCGCCGGCGGCGCTGAACGGCGTGGCGAGGGCGGTGATGCTGCCGGAAAGGTGCAAAGGAAGGGCCTTGCGGGGACTGGTGCCGATGTTACTTGCGGGTGGAAAGCGGCGGCAAGTATGCTGCCTTCGTACATTCCGCGCAGCTTCAGAAGCGCCGCCACGGAACACCGCATTGACCGACACCGCAGCACGCCCCGCCGCCAACGAAAACCACCTGCTGATCAGCGCCTACACCACGCATCCGCAGTCACCCTTGCTGGCGGTCACCCGCCGCATCTCCGACAGCGGCTGCAACATGGTGGACGCCCGCCTGTCCACCGTGGGCCGCGACGTGTCGGTCACCGCGCTGGCGGTGGGTTCCTGGGACGCGGTGGCCAAGCTCGAGGCCATGCTCACCCGGCTCGAGCGCGAGGAAGGCTTCAAGCTGGTCTGGTACCGCACCGGCCCCAAGGCCCTGCAGTCCAACCTGCTGCCCTACATCGTGGAAGTGGTGGCGGCCGACAAGCCCGGCATCCTGTTCCAGCTGGCCGATTTCTTCGACCGCCAGGGCATCACCATCGAAAGCCTGCACAGCTCGCGCTACCGCGCCATGCAGACCGGCGCCGACATGTTCTCGGCCCAGGTGACCATCGGCATCCCGGCCAACATGCACATCGCGGCGCTGCGCGACGACTTCCTCGAGTTCTGCGACCACCTCAACCTCGACGCCATCATGGACCCGATGAAGTTCTGAGGAACCAAGCAAGATGATCGACGTCGGCGACCGCATCCTCGACCTGCCCATCACCCTGGCCAAGGGCGGCAGCGCCAACCTGGCCGACTACCGGGGCCAGTGGCTGGTGCTGTACTTCTATCCCAAGGACAGCACCCCGGGCTGCACCACCGAAGGCCTGGACTTCAACGCGCTGTACCCGAAGTTCCGCAAGCTCAAGGCCGAAGTGCTGGGCCTGTCGCGCGACTCGGTGAAATCCCACCAGAATTTCTGCACCAGGCAGGGCTTCGTGTTCGACCTGATCTCCGACGCCGACGAGGCGGTCTGCCGCTCCTTCGGTGTCATCAAGGAGAAGAACATGTATGGCAAGAAGGTGATGGGCATCGAGCGCAGCACGTTCCTGGTCGATCCCGAGGGCCGCGTGGCCGAAAGCTGGCGCGGAGTCAAAGTCGCCGGCCACGCCGAAGCGGTGCTGGAAGCGCTCAAGAAGGCCGCCAAAGCCAAGTGATCCACCCCCGTTCAAACCCGCCCCGCCGTCTCGCCCCGCGAGCATCGGCGGTGCGTCGCCGTGCCGCACAGGGATGTGCGGGAGCCACCGTGTCCCTTCCCAACATGAGAATCCCATGACGAGAAGCAAGCGAATCTACGTGCTGGACACCAACGTGCTGATGCACGACCCGACCGCGCTGTTCAAGTTCGAGGAGCACGACGTCTTCATCCCGATGATGGTCCTGGAGGAACTCGACAACGGCAAGAAGGGCCACTCGGAGGCCAGCCGCAACGCGCGCCAGGTCAGCCGCTTCCTCAACGAGATCATCGAGGCGCACGGCAGCGACAACATCGAGGGCGGCGTGAAGCTGGTGCAGCCCAAGGGCCTGCAGCTGCGCGCCAACGAAAGCGTGGGCCGGCTGCTGTTCCAGCTCAAGCCCGTGGAAGTGGGCAAGCGCTTCGGCCTGGTGCTGCCGGACAACCAGATCCTGGGCTCGATCCTGCAGCTGATCGAAGACCACCCGGGCGTGCCGGTGGTGCTGGTGTCCAAGGACATCAACCTGCGCATCAAGGCCTCGATCTGCGGCGTCAAGGCCGAGGACTACGAGAACGACCGCGCCATCGACGACTTCAACCTGCTCTTCACCGGCGCCAACGAACTGCCGGCGGATTTCTGGGACCGCCACGAAGGCAGCCTGCGCAGCTGGACCGAGAAGGGCCGCACCTTCTACGAAGTGCGCCGCACCGACGACGACGGCTGGTACCCCAACCAGTTCCTGTACATGCCCGGCACCGACGAAGTGGAAATGAAGGTGGCCAGGCTGGACGACGACCGCGCCATCCTTCAGATCGTGGACGACTTCCGCAGCCCGCAGCACCAGGTGTGGGGCATCAACGCGCGCAACCGCGAGCAGAACTTCGCCTTCAACGCGCTGATGGACCCGGAGATCGACTTCGTCACCCTGCTGGGCACCGCCGGCACCGGCAAGACCCTGCTAGCGCTGGCCGCGGGCCTCACCCAAACCATGGACGTGCAGCGCTACCGCGAAATCATCATGACCCGCGCCACGGTGAGCGTGGGCGAGGACATCGGCTTCCTGCCCGGCACCGAGGAAGAAAAGATGACGCCCTGGATGGGCGCGCTCACCGACAACCTCGAGGTGCTCACCCACACCGAGGACCACGGCAGCTGGGGCCGCGGCGCCACCAACGAACTGCTGGCCAGCCGCATCAAGATCCGCTCGATGAACTTCATGCGCGGCCGCACCTTCCTCAACCGCTGGGTGATCGTGGACGAGGCCCAGAACCTCACGCCCAAGCAGATGAAGACCCTGATAACGCGCGCCGGCCCGGGCACCAAGATCATCTGCATGGGCAACGTGGAACAGATTGATACGCCCTACCTCACCGAGACCACGTCGGGCCTGACCTACGCCGTGGACCGCTTCAAGAACTGGGCCCATTCGGCCCACATCACCCTGCGCCGCGGCGAGCGTTCGCGCCTGGCCGACTACGCGTCGGAAGTGCTGTAACCCATGGCGTCACGGCTGGCCACGTGGGTATGGATCGGGGCGGCCGCCCTGGCCTGCGTGGCCGGCATGGTGAACGTGGTGGGCTACCTGGGCTTCGAGCACCAGGCCATCACCCACCTCACCGGCACCACGTCCCTGCTGGGCGCGGCGCTGGCGCAGGGCAACCTGCGCGCGGGGCTGCAGCTGGCCGGCATGCTGCTGGCCTTCGTGCTGGGCGCGGTGCTCAGCGGCCTGCTGATCAAGGACAGCGTGCTGCAGCTGGGCCGCCGCTACGGCGTGGCGCTGTCCTTCGAGGCGGCGCTGCTGGTGCTGGCGGTGCCGCTGTTCGAACAGGGCTATTTCGCGGGGCCGCTGCTGGCCGCCGTGGCCATCGGGCTGCAGAACGCCATGGCCACCACCTACAGCGGCGCCATCATCCGCACCAGCCACGTCAGCGGCATGTTCACCGACCTGGGCATCAGCATCGGCCACGCCCTGCGCGGGCTGCCGGTGGACCACCGCCGGCTGTCGCTGTGCCTGGTCATCATCAGCGCCTTCCTGGCCGGCGGCGTGATGGGCGCCGTGCTTTACGGGCACTGGCAGTACCAGGCGCTGTACCTGCCTGCCGTGCTCACCGGCACCACCGGACTCATCTACGGCGTGTACCGCCACCGCCAGATCGCAAGGACCATGCCGTGAGCCACCGACCCGTCTCCGTCCTCACCATCGCCGGCTCCGACACCGGCGGCGGCGCAGGCATCCAGGCCGACCTCAAGACCTTCGCCGCGCACGGGCTGCACGGCCTGAGCGTGGTGGCGGCACTGACGGCGCAGCACACGCGCGGCGTCACCGCCGTGCACGTGCCGCCGGTGGACTTCCTGCGCGCGCAGGTGGACGCCTGCTTCGCCGATTTCCGCATCGGCGCGGTGAAGATCGGCATGCTGGCCAACGCCGAAGTCATCCACGCCGTGGCCGATGCCCTGGAATTCCACGGTGCACCGCCGCTGGTGCTCGATCCGGTGATGGTGGCCACGTCCGGCGCCAAGCTGCTCGCGGACGACGCGCTGGACGCGCTGCTGGTGCGGCTGGTGCCCATGGCCACCGTGGTGACGCCCAACATCCCCGAAGCCGAACTGCTGCTGGACATGGCCATCCCCGACGAGGACGCCGCCGGCAAGGCGCTGTCGAAGCTGCTGGCCGAAGGCGCACGCGCCGTGCTGCTCAAGGGCGGCCACCTGCCGCACAACCCGGTGATGGTGGACCGCTTCGGCGAGGGCCACGTGCGCGCCGAGTTCAGCAACCCACGCCTGGCCATCGAGGGCCACGGCACCGGCTGCACGCTGTCGTCGGCCATCGCGGCCAACCTGTGCCTGCACCTGCCGCTGCGCGAGGCCTGCGAGGACGCCGTGGACTACGTGCACGGCGCCCTGCTGCACGCCTATCGCCCGGGCGATTCACGGGTGTCGGTGCTGCAGCATTTCTGGCGCCTGCGCGGCGACATCACGCCCTGACCTGGCCCCCGCTGGCTTCCTGCCGGCGGCTTCGCTAGCATCCCCCGCAACCCCTACCCGGAGCCAGCCATGCGCAGCGGCAACCCTGCCCTGAACCAGAACACCTTCCTCGACGTCTCCACTGGCCAACTGGTGTCCGGTGCCGGCGCCGACGCGATGACGCTCAACGGCACGGTCAACAAGACCGGCATGATGCTGCTGATGCTGGTGGCCACGGCGGCCTACACATGGAGCCTCTACACCCCCGAAAACCCCGGCGCGGTGATGCCCGGGCTGCTCGTGGGCGGCATCGGCGGCTTCATCGTGGCGCTGGTCACCGTGTTCAAGAAGACCTGGGCGCCGGTCACGGCCCCGCTGTACGCGCTGCTCGAAGGCCTGTTCGTCGGCGCCGTGTCGGCCATGTTCGAAGCCAGCTTCCCGGGCATCGTCATGCAGGCCGTCATGCTGACCATGGGCGTGCTGGCGTCGCTGCTGCTGGCCTACAAGAGCGGCCTGATCAAGGCCACCGAGAACTTCAAGCTCGGCGTGGTCGCGGCCACGGGCGGCATCGCCCTGCTGTACCTGGTGAACATCGGCATGCGCCTGTTCGGCCTGGACGGCATCGGCTTCATCCACGAGGCAAGCTGGATGGGTATTGCCTTCAGCGGCTTCGTGGTGGTGATTGCGGCGCTGAACCTGGTGCTGGACTTCGACTTCATCGAGTCGGGCGTCGACGCCGGCGCACCGAAGTACATGGAGTGGTACGGCGCCTTTGGCCTGGTGGTGACCCTGGTCTGGCTGTACCTGGAAATCCTGCGCCTGCTGTCGAAGCTGCAGTCCCGCGACTGATCGGGTGACCGCCCTGCACGCGCCGGCTGCCTGGCCGGCCCGGCGCCATGCCTGACCTGGCGCTGTTCGACTTCGACGGCACCCTGACGCACGGCGAGACCTTCCCGGCCTTCGTGCGCAGCATCGTGCCGGCGGACCGCCTGCGGTGGGGCCGCCTGGCGCTGGCCCCACTGGTCGCCGGCTACCGGCTGGGCCTGGTCAGCGGCACGCGCGTACGGGCGGCGGTGGTGAAGCGTGGCCTGGCCGGGCTGCCGGAAGCCGACTTCATGGCATCGGCCCGCGCCTGGGCCCATGCCGGGATTCCCTCCCTGCTCCGGCCTGCGGCCCTGGCCCGGCTGCGCGCGCATCGCGACCGCGGCGACACGGTGCTGGTGGTGTCGGGCAATTTCGAGGTGCTGGTGCAGGCCTGGGCCGACACCGAAGGCGTCGAGGCCATTGGCTCCCGGCTGCAGGCGCAGGCCGGCCGCCTGACCGGCCACTACGCCGGGCCGCAGTGCGTGCTGCAGGAAAAGGTGGCGCGGATCCGCGCCCGGCTGCAGCCGTCCGATTTCGATCGCGTGCACGCCTACGGCGACACGCCCGAGGACCGGCCGATGCTGCTGATGGCCGACGTCGCGCACTACCTGCCGCGCGGCTGGCCCGACGACCTGGCCCCCGACCGGTTCGACTGACGGCCGGCACGGCGGCGCGGCGGGCGCCGTCGGGGCCCGTACGTGGCCTTACGCCCGGGCCCGCGCGCCGGTACGCTGCGCGGGTCCTTTGAATCGTCCAACGCCGCATCCACCACCGGAGCCACGCATGGCCATGTCCGAATCCGACATCCTGAAGGGATGGATCTACCGCACCAGTCATTTGCAGGAGCGCCTGGTGCTGGGCTGGGACCGCGACGGCCGCGTGGTCTACAGTTCGCGCGGCAAGAATCCCGCGAAGGAATTCATGAACTGCCACGTGCGCATCACCGGCGCCAAGTTCGCCCAGCGCGCCATCGGCAAGGTGCGCCAGGTGGAGGACATCGCGCCCTACCTCGTCGCCAACAAAGCCACCACCGTGGTTGTCCGCTGACGCCAGGCGGTGCTGGCCAGTCATGGCGCCGGCGACGCCCCGGGAGCGAGGGTCACTTCCTGCTCACGGCAAAGCCTTTTAGTTCGCAGGAAGTGACCCTCGCTCCCGGGGCGTCGCCGGTGCGTGACTGTTTGGTTTCGTGGCGGAAGGCCCGTGGCGGCGCGCTTCGGTGCTTGCGCGATTCGATCCGGACCAAGGCGGGGCATTGTTCTCGCTGACCTCGTTGGGCTAACCCGGTCCTGGCACTTCTCGCCTGCACGCCTCCCGCGCGCGTCCCTCCGGACGCGATACGCGGCCGCCTGGCCAGCGTGGAAGACGGCCAGATTGCGGGAGCGATCCGCCCGGCGGCGGGTGTGGGTTCCTGGCGCGCACACCGACACATCAGGTTTCAACCCGGGGCCAACACTCATGCCAATCTCCAAAGCCCAGAGCACTAACCAACGCTGACTCCATTCCCTGAGTCGACGAACCGCCGTCGGGCACAAGTTCGTCAGCGTGGAAAGCGAGGATGGTGCTGCGGCTGACCCCAACGTCGCGTTCGCGACCTGTTGCCGCGGTGTGCCTGCCTCGAACTCACACCCGCCGCCGGGCGGATCGCTCCCGCAATCTGGCCACCTTCCACGCTGGCCCGGGCGCGTCGTATCGCGTCCGAAGGGACGCGCGCGACTGACGCGGAGGCGACAAGCGCCACGACTCGGTTAGCCCAACGAGGTCAGCGAGAACAATGCCCCGCCTTGGTCCGGATCGATTCGCGCAAGCACCGAAGCACGCAGTGACGAGCCTTCCTTCCAAACCAAAGAGGAATTGCCACCGGACGCGCCGCGGAGGCGAGGGTCACTTCCTGCGAACTAAAAGGCTCTGCCGTGAGCAGGAAGTGACCCTCGCCTCCGCGGTGCGGCCGGCGCCGAAAACCCCAAGAGCGAGCGCCCCGGGAAGAAGGACAAAAGAAAAGGCCCGGACAAGTCCGGGCCTTTTCGGTTTGCTGGAACCGCCGGTTACGGCGTGACGGTCAGCTGCACCCGCACCGCCACGTTCGGCGACACCGGGTCATTGCTGTTCACGCAGACGAAGCCGCTGTAGCTCGAAGCCGCCAGGGCCGACGAGTTGAGCGCCACGTTGGTGGCCTGGCTGCCGCCGCCCGCCACCGTGCCCGAGGCCGGGGCAATGGTGCCGAGCCACGGTGCGCCGCAGGCCACCTGGCCCGTCACCCGCATGTTCAGGCCCGCGAAGGCGTTGTTGGACGTCCAGACACCGGCATTGGCCAGGCTGAGCGTGAGCGACATGAACGTGCCGTCACCCGTGGCCGAACCGAACTGCGCCCAACGGTTGGCGAAGCTGCCGCGCGTGTTGACCACCAGCCAGTACGTGCCGGCCGGGAGCACCAGGTTCTGGCCGGCAGCGGCCAGGTTGAGCGACAGGAAGCCGCCGGCCGTGCTGACGCCCGGAGCCGTGGGCGAAGCCGTGAAGGTCCACACCGCCGCACCCGGGTTGCTCAGGGGGTTGCCGGCAGGCACGCCGGCCGCATCCGGGTAGATGGACCAGGTGAGGTCCGCCGCCGCACCCGGGAACGCCGCCCCGCTGACCACGAAGCCCTCGGCGCTCAGGCCGGTGATCTGGGTGGGTTCGTTGACCAGGAAGTTGTCGGCCGAGTACTGCGCGTTGTTACCCGCCGTCGCCGGATCGGTGTAGGTGGTGTTGCGGAAGCCCGAACCAATGGCACCGCGGTCGGCACGGTAAACGCTGGTCGAACCCGAACCCGTGGTGGTGGCCGTGTAGACCAGCGACGCACCACCGGTGTTGCCGATGTTGAAGCCGGCCGAGCCGTTGTTGCCGGCGGCGACGCTGGCCGACACGGACGGCGGCACCGAAACCACCGGCGGCGCCACGGTGATGCCAATGGGCAGCGACAGGGTGCTGTTGCTGGCCGTCTGGCCGCCGCTCAGGCGCTGGGTCAGCACCAGCTGGCCGAAGTTCCAGGCGTTGTCCGCCGTCACCGCCGAGCTGTCGATGGTCACGGTGACCGTGCGGCTGCCGCCGGCCGGAACCCAGATCAGCGAGCTGTCCAGGGTGCCGGTCAGGCCGGTGACGCTGAGCGACCACAGGCCGCCCGACGTGCCGGGGTTGCGGAACGTGCGGACGAACTGGCAGCTGGCGACGCAGTTCAGGCGGGCCATGCTGGGCAGGTTCAGCGTGTGCACCTGGCCGCCGGTGCCGGGGTTGGCGGCACTGTAGTTGGCGGTGGTTTCGTTGAGCACCAGGCCGGCCCGGATGGCGCGCTCGATCCGGATGCGACCCGCGCCGCGCGCCAACGGATTGGCCGGCGACACCTGGTCTTCCAGGTACACCTGCGTGGTGGCCGTCATCATCAGGGCCGACTTGATTTCGGCCGGGGTCCAGGTGGGACGCGCCTGGCGGATCAGGGCAGCCGCGCCGGCGTTGTGCGGCGATGCCATCGAGGTGCCGCTGTAGACGTCAATCGCGCCTTCGGAGCCCGTCAGCGCCGTGCCGGACACCGCGGCCAGGACGGCCACGCCGGGCGCCGTGATGTCGGGCTTGATCAGGTTGAACGAGCCGGCCGGGCCGCGCGAGCTGAACGCCGCCAGGGCGTCGGCCACGTTGGGCAGGCCCACCGACGGGAAGGCGATCTGCGCCGTGGTGGTGGTCGGATTGGCGTTGCCGAACGCCGCCAGCGCATCGCCGTCAGTCTGGACGACGCTGAACACCGGGACGGTGGTGCCCGGCACCGACGGCAGGATGATGCCCGCCTGGTTGTTGGCGATGACGACCGCGAGGGCGCCGGCGGCCGTGGCGTTGTTCACCTTCTCGGAGAAGCCGCAGGTGCCGCGACGGATCACGACGACCGCGCCCGTCAGCGAACCCGCCGCGTACGGCGACGGGCTGCAGCCGTCGTTGGTGGTGGCGATGCCCGCACTGATCCGCAGCGGCGTGGTGCCCGGGATGGTGGCGGCGAACGGCACGCCGCCGCTGCCGTTGCTCAGCACCACCGGCTGCAGGTTCGCCGGCACCGGGGCCGGACCGGTCACCTGCATCAGCGTGCCGAAGCCGCCGCGACCGTGCTGGGAGGCCGCCGTGGCGGCCGTCCAGGGCTCGAGATGGCCCAGCGTGTTGGCGCCCGGGCCGCTGTTGCCCGCCGACGTGGCGACGTACACGCCGGCGTCGGTCGCGGCCAGGAAGGCCAGCGAGGTGGACTCGGACCAGGGCGAGGTGCCGCCGCCGATGGAGTAGTTGATGACGTCAACGCCGTCGGCGATGGCCTGGTTGATCGAGGCCGTGGTCGCGACGTTCGGGCACAGGCCCTGGCCGGTGCTGGTGTTGGTGTAGCAGGCGTCGTAGGCAATGATGTTGGCGCGCGGAGCGACGCCGGAAATGCGGAGCGCCGCGCCGTTGAAGGTCACGTCGCGACGGTTGCCGCCGGCCGTGGAGGCGGTGTGGGTGCCGTGGCCGTTGGTGTCGCCGAAGCCCGGCTCCTCGCGCACGTTGGCGACGCCGCACTGGTTGCCGGGCGCGCCGCAGACGAAGTCGTAGCCGCCGACCAGCTTGTCGTTGCAGCGGCCCAGGTCGTCGCCACCGGCGGCGCAGGTGCCGAGGTAGACGCCGGCGCCGAACGGATTGGTGTGCACGTAGCCGTCCACCGGATCCACCGCGGCGAACGACGGGCTGCCGAAGTTGATGCCCGAATCAATGATGCCGAAGATGATGCCCTGCCCCTGCACGGGGTTGGCGCCGCCCGGCTCGCTGGCGCTGCCGGCCCACGCGACCGGGGCACCGACCAGGGTCGGGCCGACGTCGGTGTCGGCCACGTATTCGCGGTAGGCCTCGACCAGGCGCACGCCCTGCAGGGCGGCGACGCGGCGCGATTCCGCCGAGGTCATGTCCACCACGATGCCGTTCACCGCATGCTGCATGCGATGGCGCACCTCGAGCTCGCGCCCGGCGGCAACGGCCATCTGCTGTTCCATCTGCAGCTGGCGGCCCTGGAGGTAGCCGAGGTAGTTCTGGGCTTCGAGGCTCTGCACGTCGAGGCGGGCCTTGCCGGACTTGCCGACGTGGCGGGCCGGGGCCGCGAGGTTGGCCACGCCGCCCTGGTAAAGCGCCAGCGCCGGCTCTTCGAACAGCACGATGAAGGTGCCGGGGACATTGCTGTCGCTGCTTTGCACCGGACCCGCGGGGCGCTCGATGTAGGCGCCGACGTTGAGCGATTCGTCGTAGTGGAAGCCACCGCCGGGCAGGCGATTGCCCGGCATCACGCCCAGGCGGGCGCCGGCCTGCTTGCCGCCGGAGGCCTGGTTGCGGCCGGCGGCGCTGCCGGCGGCCTTGCCGTCGCGCGCCACGCGCGCCGCGGCGCGGTTATCGGCCGCCATGCGCTCGGAGCGACCTTCGGCCGAACCGCCGGAGCGGCCCTTGCCCTGCTGGCCGTCCGCGAAGTACCGGTAGGAGGCCGGACTGGCCGCCGCGATGAGTGCCACGAACGCGAGAGCCGCGCTCCACTTCTTGATGTTGGACATGTCTTCCCCCGAAACGGATCACTGGAGCCAATGATGCGGACGATCCCGCGCGTGCACTCCCTGCACGCCATCCCCGAGGGATGGAACGGGACATTGGGGGCCGGCCAGGCAAACGTGTCGCCGGCCCGGTCCCCGCCGGCCGAGTGTAAGCGGATTCCGTGACAGGCAAGTACGTTTTTTTCGGGGCCCGTTGGCAGCGCGTGAAGGCGGCGCGGGGGCGGCGGCGTGAAGGCCTGGGATGCCGCGTATTTCCTGCCGGCCAGATGCGACAAGGGCGCCCCACGGCGCCCTTGTCTTCCACCGGCACCGGGCGCGGTCAGCCCCGCGCGCGCGCCGCGATGGCCTGCGCGAAGGACTGCGTGGTGCCGCTGCCGCCCAGGTCGGGGGTCAGGCTGTCCCTGGCCGCCATGGTGTCCACGATGGCCTTGCGCAGGCGGGCGGCCTGTTCGACCTTGCCCAGGTGCTCGAGCATCTGGATGCTGCCCAGCAGCAAGGCCACCGGGTTGGCGATGCCCTTGCCGGCGATGTCCGGCGCCGAGCCGTGCACGGCCTCGAAGATGGCCGCCTCGGTGCCGATGTTGGCGCCCGGGGCCAGGCCCAGGCCACCGACCAGGCCGGCGCACAGGTCGGACAGGATGTCGCCGAACAGGTTGGTGGTGACGATGACGTCGAACTGCTCGGGGCGCATCACCAGCTGCATGCAAGTGTTGTCCACGATCATTTCGTTGCACTCGATGTCCGGGTATTCGGCCGCCACCTGGCGCGCCACCTTCAGGAACAGTCCCGAGGTGGACTTGAGGATGTTGGCCTTGTGCACCACGGTGACCTTCTTGCGACCCACGCGGCGGGCCATGTCGAAGGCGTAGCGCACGATGCGCTCCGAGCCGCGGCGGGTGACGCGCTGGATCAGGGTGGCGGTTTCGCCGTCGGCGGTGAGGTTCTGGCCCTCGCCGATGTACGCGCCCTCGGTGTTCTCGCGCACCGTGATCAGGTCTATGTTCTCGTAGCGCGACTTGGTGTTCGGGAAGCTGATGGCCGGGCGCACGTTCGCGTACAGGTCGAAGCGCTTGCGCAGTTCGACGTTGATCGAGCTGAAGCCCTCGCCCACCGGCGTGGTGAGCGGGCTCTTGAGCGCGACGCGGTGGCGGTGGATGGCGTCGATGGTGGCGGCCGGCAGCAGCTCGCCGTGCTTTTCGTAGGCGGCCAGGCCGGCTTCCACGAAGTCGTACTGCAGCCCGAGGCCCATGGCGTCGAGAACGTGCAGGGTGGCGTCCATGATTTCCGGGCCGATGCCGTCGCCACGGATCACCGCGATGGTCTGGGTCATAAGTGCTTGTTCTTCCGAGAAGTACGGGCGGCCGGACGGCCTCCCGAAGGCGCCGCATTATGCCAGATCACGCCCCTTCCCTGCCCACTGGACCTTCGTCGGGGTGGGCCGGACGCCCGGATCAGTGGTCGTGGGAAGGCTGCGCGGGGGCGTGGATGCCCTGCCCTTCGAGCTGGTCGAGGAAGTCCACGCCGCGGCGCAGGTGCGGGATGACGATGGACCCGCCCACCACCAGGGCGACGCTGAAGGCCTCGAAGAACTCGTCGCGGTTGACGCCGGCTTCCTTGCACTGGGCGATGTGGTAGCTGATGCAGTCGTCGCAGCGCAGCACCATGGACGCGACCAGGCCCAGCAGCTCCTTGGTCTTGAGGTCGAGCGCGCCGGCCTTGTAGGTCTGGGTGTCGAGCGCGAAGAAGCGCCGCACCACCTGGTTGTCCTGGCCCAGGATGCGCTCGTTCATGCGCTTGCGGAACTCGGTGAACTCCGCCACCCGGTCCTCGCCGGACCCGCTCACGCGTCGCCCCTGAGCAGCGGCTCGAGGCCACCGGCACGGTCGAGCGCCACCAGGTCGTCGTAGCCACCCACGTGCAGGTCGCCGATGAAGATCTGCGGCACCGAGTTGCGCTTGGCCTCGTGCAGCATCTTCGCGCGGGCGGCCAGGTCGTTGTCCACCCGCACTTCCTGCCAGCTGGCGCCGCGGGACTTGAGGAAATTCTTGGCCGCCACGCAGTAGGGGCAGATGGCGGTGGTGTACATCGTGATGGTAGGCACGTGGGTTCTCCGTTCAGGCCGGCAGTTTGGCGGCGCCGGCGCCGCATTGCCAGCCGGGCGATGCAACGCTGCGGGGCCGGCGCCGGGGGTGTTAACCGGGGATTCACCCGCACGACGGCGCCCAGCCGGTATCCTCGATCGTCACCCGCCTGGAGTCGCCGTGCGCATCCTGTTCCCCTCCGCCGCCCTCGCCCTGGCCCTCGGCCTGGCCTGCGGTGCGCGCGCGCAAGAGTCCGTGCTGCCCGACATCGGATCGTCGGCGGGCGAGCTGATCGACCCTTCGGTGGAAGCACAGTACGGCGCCTACACCCTCTACGAGCTGCGCCGCCTGGGCCTGGTGCTGGACGACCCGCTGGTGGACGACTGGCTGCACGAAATGGGCTACCGCCTGGCCGCGTCCAGCGAAACGCCGCGGCAGCCATTCACGTTTTTCATGATGCGCGACCGGCAGATCAACGCCTTCGCCACCCTGGGCGGCTACATCGGCGTGAATGCCGGTCTGGTGGTCACGGCCGAGACCGAGGCCGAGGTGGCCGGCGTACTGGCGCACGAGATCGCCCACGTCAGCCAGCGCCACGTGTTGCGCGCCGTGGAGCGCGCCCGCAAGGACCAGATACCCATCCTGCTGGCCATGATCGGCGCCATCGCCGCCTCGCAGGCGGCGGGCAGCAGCAGCGCCGACAGCAGCGACTCGAGCTCCAACGCCACCGCGGCCGCCATCACCGGGGCCATGGCGCTGATGGCGCAGCGCCAGATTGACTACACGCGCGCCAACGAGTCCGAAGCCGACCGCGTCGGCATCCAGACCCTGGCGCGGTCCGGCTACGAACCCAACGGCATGGCCGACTTCTTCGAGCGCATGCAGAAGGCGAACCGTGGCAACAGCGGCGGCTACCAGGTTCCCGAGTACCTGCGCAGCCATCCGGTCACCAGCACCCGCATCAGCGAGACGCGCCAGCGCGCCCAGAAGCTGGTCGCCGAGCGTCCCGCCGCCGCCGCGGCAGCACAAACCCCGGCCAGCCTGCTGCTGCCGGGCATCTACCGGTTGGGCGGCGGGTCCGCCGCCGGCCTGGGGGAAAACTACGGCTGGGTGCGCGAGCGCCTTCGCGTGCTCAGCGCCAAGGACCCGGCCGCGGCCCTGCGCGAATACCGCGCCATGGCCCGCGCGCCGGGGTCGCGCACGACCGACGGCCAGCGCTACGGCCTGGCCCTGGCCCAGCTGCGCGGCGGCTACCCGGCCGAAGCCGAAGCCACGCTGGACGAACTGCTGCAGCGCCATCCCCAGCACCTGTGGCTGGAGCTGGCGCGCGCCGAGGCCGCCGCCGTGGCCGGCCGCCGGACCGTGGCCAACGAACGCTTCGACGCCCTGCTGGCCCGCCACCCCGACAGCCGCCCGGTGCGCCTGACCTACGCCCAGGCCCTGGGCGAAGCCGCCACCCCGGCGGCGGGCCGCCGGGCCCAGGAAGTGCTGCGGCCGCTGCTGGCCTCCAGCGCGCAGGACCCGGTGTTCCAGCGCAACTTCGCCCGGGCCAGCGAACTGGCCGGCGACATCGTCCGCGCCGGCGAGGCCTACGCCGAAACCGCCTACCTCAACGGCCGCGCCGTGGACGCCCTCAACCAGCTGGCCGGCCTGATGAAGCGCGATGACCTGGACTACTACCAGCGCGCCCGCATCGAGGCGCGGATGGCCGCCATCACCCCGGTGGTGCTGGAAATGCAGCGCCAGGGCGTGCGCCCCGAGGAACAGAAGCCGGACCGCCAGTAGGCCCTGTCGGCGGGCCTGTCACTGGCCCGTCACAAAAGTTTTATCTACTTGCGCCATGGCCCTCCCGGTGACACGGTAACCCTGTGCAAAAACGCATCCTGATCGTTGACGATGAACCCGCCATCCGCGAGATGGTGGCCTATGCCCTGCGCAAGGGCGACTACGAACCGGTGCACGCCGGCGACGCCCGCGAGGCCCAGTCGGCCATCGCCGAACGAGTCCCCGACCTGATCCTGCTGGACTGGATGTTGCCCGGCGCCAGCGGCCTGGAGCTGGCCCGGCGCTGGCGCAAGGACGAACTCACCCGCGACGTGCCCATCATCATGCTGACCGCCCGCGGCGAGGAAAACGACCGCGTCAGCGGCCTCGAGTCGGGGGTGGACGATTACGTGGTGAAGCCTTTTTCTGCGCGCGAACTGCTGGCGCGCATCCGCGCGGTGATGCGCCGATCGCGCGAGGACGAAGATGACGGTTCCGTGACCGTCGGCAGCCTGCGCATCGACGGCGCCGCCCACCGGGTGTTCGCCGGCGACCAGCCGATGCACGTGGGCCCCACGGAATACCGCCTGCTGCATTTCTTCATGACCCACGCCGAACGGGTCTATACCCGCACGCAGCTGCTCGACCACGTCTGGGGCGGCAACGTCTACGTCGAGGAACGCACGGTGGACGTGCACATCCGCCGCCTGCGCAAGGCGCTGGAGCCGTTCCGCCTGGACGACATGGTGCAGACCGTGCGCGGGTCGGGCTATCGCTTCTCCGCGTCGGCGGCATGAATACGGCGCCCGCGCTGCCATGAGCGTCTCGATGCTGCTGCAGCTGGCGTGGCGGCAGTCGCTGATCCGGCTGCTGCTGTTCTACGCCACGGCGGCCGCGGTGGGCCTGCTGGCCGGCCAGTTCTGGTGGGCCCTGGGCATCGCCACGGCGCTGCTGGCGGCGCGCGCCTACTGGCGGCTGTACCGCGTGCTGCGCTTCCTGGACTGGCGCAAGCAGCTGCGCACGGTGGACGGCCAGGGCCTGTGGGCCGCGCTGGAAACCCTGATCCATCGCCGCCAGACCGAAAACCGCAGCCGCAGCCGGCGGCTGGTGCGCCTGCTGCGCGCCTACCGCCAGGCGGCCACGGCCATGCCCGACGGCGCCCTGATCGTCTCGCGCCGGGACGGGCGGCTGGTCTGGTTCAACAAGACCGCCAGGCACCTGCTGGGCCTGCGCTATCCGCAAAGCCTCGGCGAACCCCTGCTCGACAGCTTCGCCGGGCAGCCGCGGGTGCGCGACTGGCTGGCCGCCGCGCACACGGACGAACCGCTGACCGACCTGGCCAGCCCGCCTGACCCGCTGGTGCGCATCAGCCTGCGCCTGATCCCCTATTCCCCCACGCAGTGGCTGGTGGTGGTGCGCGACGTCACCAAGCTGATGCGGCTGGAGCAGATGCGCCGCGACTTCGTCGCCAACGTGTCGCACGAACTGCGCACGCCGCTCACCGTGGTGCATGGCTACCTGGACATGATCGAGCCCGAGGAGCACCCCGAGCTGGCGGTGATGGTGGAGGAGATGCGCCGGCAGTCCCAGCGCATGACCCAGCTGGTGGAGGACCTGCTGACCCTGTCGCGGCTTGAAGCGCAGGACCACCTGCCCGAGGAGCCGCTGTCCATGGCCTCGCTGCTGGTGACGCTGCGCCGCGAGGCCGAAGCGCTCAGCCAGGGCCGGCACGCCATCCGGGTGGAAGACGCGGCCGGCGTGGACCTCACCGGCTCGACCAAGGAGCTGCACAGCGCGTTCTCCAACCTGGTCAGCAACGCCGTGCGCTACACGCCCACCGGCGGCACGATCACCATCCGCTTCGAACGCACCGCCGACCGCGGCGCCCGCCTGGCGGTGACCGACAGCGGCTACGGCATCCCGGCCCAGCACCTGCCGCGCATCACCGAGCGCTTCTACCGCGTGTCCACCAGCCGGTCGCGCGAATCGGGCGGCACCGGCCTGGGCCTGTCCATCGTCAAGCACGTGCTGAGCCTGCACCAGGGCCGCCTGGAGGTGGAAAGCGAGGTTGGCAAGGGCAGCACCTTCGCCTGCGTGTTCGGCCTGGACCGGGTGCGTGCGCGCGACGGCAGCGGCGCGTGACCGGGCCCCGCCGGCCGGACCGGCGTAAACTGAACCCAACAACGGCGTGTGCCACCGCCCCCCACGAACCGACCGCAGGGACCATGACCACAGACCTCCCCGAAAGCGTCGACCTGCTCGCGCCCGACCTGTACCTCAACCGCGAGCTGTCGCAGCTGGAGTTCAACTTCCGCGTGCTGGCCCAGGCCCGCGACCCGCGCGTGCCGCTGCTCGAGCGCCTGAAGTACCTGTGCATCTCGTGCACCAACCTCGATGAGTTCTTCGAGATCCGCGCCGCCACCGTGCGCACCGCCCAGCAGTTCGGCGGCCCCCTGCCCCCCGACGGCATCGCGCCCACGCGCGCGCTGGAACTGATCCACGACAAGGCCGCGGCCCTGGTGCAGGAGCAGTACCAGTACTGGAACGAAACCCTGCGGCCCGAGCTCAACGACGCCGGCATCCGCATCCTCAGCCGCGAGGCCTGGAACGCCAAGCAGAAGCGCTGGCTGCACAAGTACTTCCTGGAAGAGCTGCTGCCGGTGCTGTCGCCGCTGGGCCTGGACCCGGTGCATCCGTTCCCGCGCATCCTCAACAAGTCGCTCAACGTGGTGGTGGTGCTGGAGGGCAAGGACGCGTTCGGCCGCCACGGCGGCATGGCCATCGTGCGCGCGCCGCGCTCCCTGCCGCGCATCATCAAGCTGCCTTCGGACGTGTCCGGCGGCGAGCACGATTTCGTGCTGCTGTCGGCGGTGCTCACCGCGTTCGTGGACGACCTGTTCATCGGCATGAAGGTCAAGGGCGCCTACCAGTTCCGCGTCACCCGCAACTCCGAGCTGTTCGTGGACGAGGAGGAAGTGGAAAACCTCGCCAGCGCGCTCAAGGACGAACTGGCCAGCCGCGGCTTCCGCCCCGCGGTGCGGCTGGAGATCGCCGAGCACTGCCCCAAGCCCATCCTCAACATCCTGCTGCAGAACTTCGGCCTCACCGAGAACGCCGTCTACCGCATCAACGGGCCCGTGAACCTCAACCGCGTCACCCAGGTGTACGACCTGGTGAACCGCCCCGAGCTCAAGTTCCGCCCGTTCCGCCAGCTGCCGGCCGAGCTGGACGAGGACACGCCGTTCAAGTCCATCCGCAACGGCGACGTGCTGCTGCACCACCCCTACCAGAGCTTCCAGTCGGTGCTGGACCTGCTGGCGTCGGCGGCCAACGACCCCGACGTGCTGGCGATCAAGCAGACGCTGTACCGCACCGGCAAGGACAGCAAGATCATCGACCACCTGGTCACCGCCGCGCGCAACGGCAAGGACGTGACGGTGGTGGTGGAGCTGCGCGCGCGCTTCGACGAAGAGGCCAACATTCGCCTGGCCGACCAGCTGCAGGAAGCCGGCGTGCAGGTGATGTACGGCGTGGTGGGCTACAAGACCCACGCCAAGATGATGCTGATCGTGCGCCGCGAGGGGAAGAAGCTGCAGCGCTACGTGCACCTGGGCACCGGCAACTACCACGCCGGCACCGCGCGCCTGTACACCGACATCGGCCTGATGACCGCCGACCCGGACATCGCCGCCGACGTGCACGACATCTTCCACCAGCTCTCGGGCCTGGCGCCCAAGATCAAGCTGCGCAAGCTGCTGCAGTCGCCGTTCACGCTGCACAAGGGCCTGCTGAAGAAGATCGACCAGGAGGCGAAGAACGCCCGCGCCGGCAAGGGTGGCCACATCATCGCCAAGATGAACGCCATCAACGAACCGCAGGTCATCCGCGCGCTTTACGAAGCCTCGCGGGCCGGCGTGAAGATCGAGCTGATCGTCCGCGGCGCCTGCTGCCTGCGTCCGGGCGTGCCGGGCGTGTCGGAGAACATCACCGTGCGTTCGGTGATCGGGCGCTTCCTCGAGCACAGCCGCGTCTACTGGTTCGCCAACGGCGGCAAGCCCGAGATCTTCTGCTCCAGCGCCGACTGGATGGAGCGCAACCTGCTGCGCCGCGTGGAAACCTGTTTCCCCATCCTGGACCCGGTGCTGGCCAGGCGCGTTTTCGACGAGGAGCTGGCCAACTACCTGGCCGACAACCTCAACGCCTGGGAGCTGCGCCACGACGGCAGCTATGGCCGGGTGTCGCCGACCGACGGCGAGATGCCCTATTCTGCGCAGGGCGCGCTACTGGCCAAACTCTGCGGATGACCCACGATGCCCCCTGAAACCGAGCAGCCACTGAAGGACGGTGACCTGCTCGCGGCCGTGGACCTGGGTTCCAACAGCTTCCACATGGTCGTGGCCCGCTACGTGCTGGGCCAGCTGCGCATCGTGGACCGCATCAAGGAAACGGTGCGCCTGGCCGAGGGCCTGGACGGTCGCGGCGGCCTCAACCCCGACGTGATGCCGCGCGCACTGGAATGCCTGGCGCGCTTCGGGCAGCGCCTGCGCGCCATCCCGCCGCACCGCGTGCGCGCCATCGCCACCAACACGGTGCGCGCGCTGAGCAACCCGCAGATGTTCCTGATGCCGGCCGAAACCGCGCTGGGCCACGGCATCGAAGTCGTGGCCGGCCGCGAAGAGGCGCGCCTGATCTACCTGGGCGTGGCCAACGGCAACCCGCCGCTGGAGGGCAAGCGCCGGCTGGTGATGGACATCGGCGGCGGCTCCACCGAGTTCATCATCGGCCAGGGCTTCGAGGCGATCGAGCGCGAAAGCCTGCAGATGGGCAGCATCGCCACCACCCGGCGCTTCTTCGCCGACGGCAAGCTCTCGCGCAAGCGCTGGAAGGAAGCCCGCACGGAGATCACGGCCGAGTTCCAGCAGTTCGCCAACACCTACCGCAACCGCGGCTGGCATGACGCGATGGGTTCGTCGGGCACCATCAAGGCCATCTGCGACGTGTCGGTGGCGCTCAAGCTGACCAAGGTTTCCATCACCGCCGACAGCCTGGCGGTGATCCGCGACAAGCTGCTGGAGTTCGACCGGCTGGAGGACATCCGGCTGCCGGGCCTGTCGGCCGAGCGGCGGCCCATCTTCGCCGGCGGCCTGCTGGTGCTGGACGCCGCGTTCGCCGAGCTCGGCATCGAGCGCATGCACGTCAGCGACTACGCCATGCGCGAAGGCGTGCTGTTCGACCTGATCGGCCGCGGCAGCGACACCGACGCCCGCGAAGCCTCGGTGCGCGCCCTGCGCGACCGCTACGGCGTGGACGCCGAGCAGGCCGCGCGCGTGGAGGCCACGGCGCTGGCGCTGTTCAACCAGGTGGAGGCGGACCTGGGCCTGGAGTCCGACGACCGCCGGCTGCTTTCCTGGGCCGCGCAGGTGCACGAGCTGGGCCTGGCCATTGCCCACAGCCAGTACCACCAGCACGGCGCCTACGTGCTGGAGCACTCCGACATCGCCGGCTTCTCGCGCACCGAGCAGCAGTCCCTGGCGGCGGTGGTGCGCAACCAGCGCCGCGGCATCCACCTGCCCAGCTTCGGCAAGCTGCCCGACCGGCTGGTGCCGAACGTGCTGCGCTGCGCGCTGATCCTGCGCCTGGCGGTGCTGCTGCACCGCGGCCACGATCGCGAACCGCTGCCCGAGTTCCGGCTGCGGCTGGACGGCCCGCACGCGGCCACGCTGTCGCTGCCGCGCCGCTGGCTGGAGTCGCACCCGCTGACCCTGGCCGACCTGGACAGCGAGCGCGAGTACCTCCAGGACGTGGACCGCACGCTGACGCTGCAGGCCACCTGAGCCGCCGCCGGCGGCGTCATCGTCGCGTCATGCGGGCGTCATGGCGCTGGCATGGTGGCCGGGCACAGTGCCCGCCATGGACAGACTCCTGCACGTCGAACTGGTTACCGAAACCTATCCGCCGGACGTCAACGGCGTCGCCCTCACCGTGCAGTCGCTCGAGCGTGGCCTGCGCCAGCTCGGCCACGCCGTGGGACTGGTGCGACCGCAGCGCGAAGAGGAAAGCCTTCGACCCGACCCCGACGTGATGCTGGTCGAGGGCGCGCCGATACCGCGCTATCCCGGCCTGCGCTTCGGCCTTCCGGCCGGCAAGCGGCTGACGGCGCGCTGGCAGGCGCAGCGCCCGGACGCGGTGTACATCGCGACCGAAGGCCCGTTGGGCTGGTCGGCGCTGCGCGCCTGCCGGCGCATGGGCATCCCGGTGGCCACGGGCTTCCACACGCGCTTCGACGACTACGTGGGCCGCTACGGCGCCGGCTTCCTCAGCCCCTGGGTGTTCTCGTGGCTGCGCCGTTTCCACAACAAGGCCGACGCCACCCTGGTGCCGACCCGCGAACTGCAGGAAACGCTGGGCCAGCAGGGCTTCCGCCACGTGCTGCGGCTGGGCCGCGCGGTGGACACGCGCGAGTTCCACCCCGGCTGGCGCGACCCCGCGCTGCGCGAGGCGTGGGGTGCCGGCGATGGCCCGGTGGTGCTGCACGTGGGCCGCATCGCGCCCGAGAAGAACTTGCCGCTGGCGGTGCGCTGCTTCCGCCAGCTTCAGCAGCAGCGGCCCGATGCCCGTTTCGTGTGGGTCGGCGACGGGCCCGCGCGCGCGGAACTGCAGGCGGCCAACCCGGACTTCATCTTCACCGGCGTGCAGCGCGGTGAAAACCTCTCGCGCCACTTCGCCAGCGCCGACGTGTTCTGCTTCCCCAGCCTGTCGGAAACCTTCGGCAACGTGACGCTGGAAGCCATGGCCAGCGGCCTGGCCACCGTGGCCTTCGACTACGGCGCGGCGCGCGAGCACCTGTGCAGCGGGGCGCACGGGGCCACGGCGGCGTTCGGCGACGAAGCGGGCTTCGCGGACATGTTCGTGGCCACGGCGCTGCGCCCCGACCTGGGCATGCTCGGGGCGGCGGCGCGCCACGCGGTGCTGCACCTGCATCCGGGCAAGGTGGCCCGGGACTTCGCAGACCTGCTGGGCGGGCTCAGCGACCGGCGCCAGGCCGCATGAGCCCGCGCACCCGCCAGCTCGCCACCCGCGAGCACGGCTGGTGCCTGGCCGCCAATCGCTGGGGCGCGCGCGGCGTGGTGCGCGCGTACTTCCGCATGGTCAGCCGCCTCGGCGACGGCGCCTTCTGGTACGCGCTGATGGCCGGGCTGGTGCTGTTCGACGGCTGGCGCGGGCTTGACGCCTCCGCGCACCTGGCGGCCACGGGCGTGGTGGCGCTCATCCTGTATCGCAAGCTCAAGCGCTGGACCAAGCGCCCGCGCCCCTGCGCCGCCGATGGCCGCATCCGCGCCTGGATCGCGCCGCTGGACGAGTTCAGTTTCCCCTCGGGCCACACGCTGCACGCGGTGTCCTTCACCGTGGTGGCGCTGGCGCACTACCCGGTGCTGGCCTGGCTGCTGCTGCCCTTCACGGCCAGCGTGGCGATCTCGCGCGTGGTGCTGGGCCTGCACTACCCCAGCGACGTGCTGGCGGCGACCACCATCGGCGTCGCGCTGGCCTCGCTGTCGCTCTGGATCGCACCCGTCGCCGCCTGAACCCGTGTAGGAGGGCCTTCAGGCCCGACACCCCTCGCCGGAAAGCATCGGGCCTGAAGGCCCTCCCACATCGGCCAGGGACCGGGTCCAGAACGTCAGCGGCTTCTCCGAGGGAGCCGCCTCGCCGAGCTCCTGCCACGCCAGGCGCACCGTCAGGCCGGGCTGGCGGACATAGCCGCGCTTGGCCCAGAAGGCTTCGTTGCCGCGGTGGCCTGCGGGGCGGCGTGAATCCTGCGCATCGCGATCGACCGCGCAGAACGCCGTGCAGGCGAAGCGCCCAAGCTCCCGAGCATGCGCCTCGCGCTCGTCGAAGAAGGCATGGCCGATGCCCTGCCCGCGGTACTCGGGCAGCAGCATCGATTCGCCGAAATAGAACACCTCGTCCACCGATCGCCCTGCCATGCGCCACGGGCGCTGGAACTCGTCGGTATCGTCGGCCAGCGGCAGCCCGGTGGACGCACCCACCACGCGATCGCCGTCGAAGGCCAGCACGACCACGCTGTCGGCGGACTTCGCATAGGCGGCCAGGTACTCGCGTTCGTAGGCGAAGTGGCCGTCGTACAGATAAGGCCAGTCGCGGAACACCGCGATGCGCAGCCGCGCCACGTCGTCCAGCCAGGGCCCGAGCTGAGAGCCGCCGACGCGGCGCACCGTGGCGCGCGGGCTCACTTCGCAGCCTGCCGCCCGATCCACGCGTCCACGCGGCGCTCCAGCAGGGCCAGCGGCAGGTCGCCGCCGGTGAGCACCAGGTCGTGGAACTCGCTCAGCACGAACTTCGGCCCCAGCGCCGCCTTGGCCTTCTCGCGCAGGGCCAGGATCTTGTTCATGCCGACCTTGTAGGCCAGCGCCTGGCCGGGCATCACCAGGTAGCGTTCGATCTCGGCCACCACGTCGGTTTCAGGCATGCCGGTTTTTTCCAGCATGTAGGCGATGGCCTGTTCGCGGGTCCAGCGCTTGTCGTGCAGGCCGGTGTCCACCACCAGGCGCACGGCGCGGAACATCTCGGCCTGCAGGCGGCCCAGGTTGTCCAGCGGATCGTCCTGCAGGCCGATTTCCCAGGCCAACCGTTCGGTGTAGAGCGCCCAGCCTTCAGAGAACGCGGTGAACGGCAGCACCTTGCGGAAGGTGGGCACGCCGGTGAGTTCCTGCTGGATGGTGGTCTGGAAGTGGTGGCCCGGGATGGCCTCGTGGATGGCCAGGGTGCGCATGCCGAAGCGCGCGATCTCGGCCGTGCTGCGCAGGTTGATCGAGAACACGCCCGGGCGCGAGCCGTCCATCGCCGGCGGGTTGTAGTACGCACCGGGCGCGGTGGCCTGGCGGAATTCCGGCACGCGTTCCACCTTGACGCCCTGCCTGGGCCGCACGTTGAAGTGCGGGCCGATGGCCGCGTCCACCTCGGCGATGATGGTGGTGAAGTCGGCAATGATCGCCGCGCGGCCCTCGTCGGTGTCCGGGTACAGCTGGTCCGGTCGCACCGAAATGGCCTGCACGCGCTCGCCCACGCTGCCTTCCGTGAGGCCCTGGGCGACCAGGATCTCGTTCATCCCGGCCTCGATGCGCGCCACTTCGTCCAGGCCCAGCTGGTGGATCTGCGCCGGCGTCATGTCGGTGCTGGTGTGCATGCGCGCCGACCAGGCGTAGTACGCCGCGCCGTCGGGCAGCGCCCAGACGCCGTGGTTGCCGGTGGTCTTGGCCAGCAGCGTGTCGTAGTAGGCAATGAAGCGGCCGTAGGCCGGGTAGACCTGGCCGGTGATGGCGGTCTCGGCCTGCGCCAGCAGCGCGTCGCGGTCGGCGTCGGCCAGGGTGCCGGCCGGCAGCTTGCCCAGCTTTTCGGCGAACGAGCTGTACAGGATGTTGCTCTTCGCGGGCGCGGCGACGAACGCGCGCATCTCGGCCAGCACCTTCTCCACCACGAAAGTGGGCGGCAGGATGCCGTCCTGTTCGCGCACGCGCAGCCCCTCCAGCACCTGGTCCACCATCACCGGCGCCTTGCCCAGGCGGGCGATGTAGTTTTCCGCGTCGCCGGCCGAATCCACCGAATGCTGGGTGGCCATGAAGGTGGGGAAACCATTCTGGATGCCGAACAGCTGGTTGAGCGGATAGTCGTGGTGGGCGAAACGCTCGCCCTCGGCCTGGATGGCCAGGAAGTACTCCAGCACGTCGTAGGACAGCTGGCCGCTTTCATCGAGCGTTGCGCGGTCGTAGCGGCGCAGGGTGGCCAGGTCGTCGCGCAGCTTGGCCTGGGTTTCCTCCTCGCGCGCCAGCGAGCGGTCGGTCAGGTCGTCGCTGTACCAGTCCAGCCAGGGCGGCAGGATGCCCAGGCTGGTGAGCATCTCGGGGTCGTCCACGGCGTATTCGATGAACACGCGCTCGTAGAACCAGCCAATCTGCAGCGGCTTGCCGTAGATCGTGTGCAGCACCAGGGCGCTGGCAAGCAGGAAGGCGGCCAGCAGCAGCCAGCGGACGAACCGGAACAGGGTCTTCATGGGCAAGCCTCTTGGGGACCGCCGGAAGATACCAGAGCCGCCCGCCCGGTCCACCCGGACGGGCGCCATGCCCTATAAACTGCGGGCATGAACTACCGACACGGCTTCCACGCCGGCAACCACGCGGACGTGCTCAAGCACTTGGTGCTGGTCACCCTGCTTGATGCGCTCAAGCGCAAGGACGCCCCCTTCTTCGTGCTCGACACCCACGCCGGGCGCGGGCGCTACGACCTCACCGGCGGCCAGGCCACCAAGACCGGCGAGGCCAAGTCGGGCATCCGCAAGGTCTGGGCGGCCAAGCCTGCCGGCCCCCCGGCCCTGGCCAGCTTCCTCAGGGCCGTCGAATCCAGCCAGGCCGGCGCCCCCGACAGCTACCCCGGCTCGCCCCTGCTGGTGTCGCAGGCGCTGCGCCCACAGGACCGGTTCGCCGCCTGCGAAGTGGTGGCCGACGAAGCCGCGGCGCTCAAGGCCCTGCTGACCCACGACCCGCATTCGCACGTGCACCACCGCGACGGCTATGCCGCCATCAAGGCCCTGCTGCCGCCGCGTGACGGCGCCACCCGCATCGGCCGCGCGCTGGTCCTGGTGGACCCGCCCTACGAGGCGCAGGAAGCCGAGTACCCGCTGATCGTGGCCGCCGTGGGCGACGCCCTGCTGCGCTTCCCGCAGGCGATGTTCGCCATCTGGTACCCGATCAAGCAGCGGCCCAGCCTGCATCCGTTCTTCCGCAAGATGTCCGCGCTGCCGGCCAAGTCCATGCTGGCGGTGGAGCTGCTGGTGCGCCCGGACGACTCGCCGCTGCGCATGAACGGCAGCGGCATGCTGCTGGTGAACCCGCCCTGGCAGATCGAAAAAGAAATAGAGCCCGCGTTGAAACCCCTCGCCCAGGCCATGGGCGAAGCCGGCGCCTCCTGGCGCCTCACCTGGTTGAAGCAAGACAAGGCCTGAGCCATGCATCCGATCAAAGCCCGCCGCACGCAGTACAACGAACGCGGCCCGGTGCCGCAGGACGTCATCACGACCGTTGATTTCGAACTGCCGCCGCTGGCCGAAGGCCACGTCCGCGTGGCCGTGCTGGCCGCGCCCATCAACCCCTCCGACGTGCTCACCCTGACCGGCGAGTACGGCATCCTGCCGCCGCTGCCCGCCGTGGGCGGCAACGAGGGCGTGGGCCGGGTGGTTGAAGCCGCGGCCGACGTCACCCACCTGGCCGTGGGCACCGTGGTGCTGCTGCCGGTGGGCTGCGGCACCTGGACCACGCATCTGGATTTGCCGGCGAAGCACCTGGTCGCCCTGCCCTCCGGCGTTGACCCGGTGCAGCTGTCCATGCTGACGGTGAACCCGCCCACCGCCCTGCTGATGCTCACCGAGTTCGTGGACCTGCAGCCCGGCGACTGGGTGATCCAGAACGCGGCCAACTCGGCCGTCGGCGGCTACCTGGTGCAGCTGGCCAAGCTGCGCGGCATCCACACCATCAACGTGGTGCGCCGCGCGTCGGCCGTTGACGCGGTGAAGGCCAGCGGCGCCGAACACGTGGTGGTGGACGCCGACGACCTGCCCAAGCGCGTGCACGCCGTCACCGGCGGCGCGCCGGTGAAGCTGGCCATCGACTGCATCGGCGGCGTGGCCACGGAAAACCTGGCCCGCTGCCTGGCCGAGGGCGGCACGCTGGTGAACTACGGCGCGATGAGCGGCGAGCGCTGCATGATTTCGCCGCGGTACTTCGTCTTCCGCGACATCACCCTGCGCGGCTTCTGGCTGTCGCAGTGGTTCAAGAAGGCCACGCCGGCGCAGCGCACGGCCGTGTTCGGCGAAATCGCCAAGCTCATCGCCGAGGGCAAGCTGCAGGCCCGCGTGCAGGCCACCTACGACCTGGACCACATCAAGCAGGCCGTGCAGGCCGCCGCCAGCGGCGCCCGCGACGGCAAGATCGTCCTGGAGCCCAACGGCCCGAGCCGCGCCGCCCTCTGACCCGTTTTCCCTCAACACGATGCTGCGGTGGCGGTGGAGGCTGCGATGACGAGACCCGACGAAGACGCTGCGAGGAAGCTGTTCGGGGAGTCCCTGGGCGCGCTGGATGAAACGGCCCGCAAGGTGGCCCGGCACATCGCCGGGCGCAAGCACATCGCCCGGGACACCAGCCGGGACGACCGCGAATCCACCCGTTTCGGCGACCGCGCCGCCGACGCCGTGGCCGCCTTCGGCGGCTCCTGGCCCTTCATCTTCATTTTCTTCGCGGTGCTGGCCGGCTGGGTTGCCGTGAATGCGCTGCTGCTGGCCAGGACCGGCAGCACCTTCGACCCCTACCCCTACATCCTGCTCAACCTGTGCCTGTCCATGCTGGCCGCCATCCAGGCGCCCATCATCCTGATGTCGCAGAACCGCCAGGCCGACAAGGACCGCCGCGCCGCACTGCACGACTACGAGGTCAACCTCAAGGCCGAACTCGAGATCATGCTGCTGCACGAGAAGATGGACCTGATGCGCGGCCAGCAGTGGAACGACCTGGTGGCCCTGCAGAACCGCCAGCTCGAACTCCTCGAGCGCCTCACCCCCCGCACCTGACCAAAAGGGGTCAGAGAACATATGCGTTTAAAACGCATATGTTCTCTGACCCCTTTTTCTTGCGGTTACTCGTAGCGGAGGGCTTCGATGGGGTCGAGGCTGGCGGCCTTGGAGGCCGGCATGATGCCGAACACCACGCCGACCAGGGCCGAGAAGCCGGCGGCGGCCACGATCACCCACAGCGGCACCGACGCCGGGGGGAAGCCCGGGATCAGGCTGGCCACGCCCAGGCCGATGCCGATGCCCAGCACGATGCCGATGATGCCGCCCAGCAGCGCCAGCAGGCCGGCCTCGAGCAGGAACTGCACCAGGATGTCGCGCCGCGTGGCGCCGAGCGCCTTCAGGATGCCGATCTCGCGCGTCCGCTCGGTCACCGACACCAGCATGATGTTCATGATGCCGATGCCGCCCACCAGCAGCGAGATGCTGACGATGCCGGCCAGCACCGCCGTGGCGGTGGCCGTGATGCTCTCGAACTGCTTCACGAACGAATCGGCGGCCTCCACCCGGAAGTCGTCCTCCTCGCCCGGCCGGATCTTGTGCGAGGCGCGGATGGCGCGCTTGGTGCGCTCGCGCAGCGCCTCCACGTCCTCGAGCTTGAGCGCCGTGAACGACACCGACATGCGCGGCTCGACGTTGTTGCCGGTCATGGCCCGGCCCACGTCGAACGGAATCAGCACGATGCTGTCCTGGTTGAAACCGAAGATCTCGCCGCGCTTCTCCATCACGCCCACGACCTTGAACCACTCGCTGCCGACCCGGATGAACTCGCCGATCGGATCGTCGGGCAGCTCCAGGTCCTCGATCACCTTGGCGCCAATGACCGCCACGCGGCGGCGGCCCACGTCGTCGCTGGCGACGATGAAGCGGCCTTTCTCCGGGTAATTGCCGCGCACCGCCGGGTATTCGGCCGTGGTGGCCAGCACCTGCGGGCTGGCGGAGCGGCCGCGGTAGCCGGCCGTCGCCATCGGGATGAACATCGTCGGCACCACCTGGTCCACGCCCGCCACGCGGTAACGCAGCGTGTCCACGTCGTTGAAGCTCAGGCGGTTTTCCTTGCCCACGCTGGCTTCCGAAAACGGCGTGTAGGCCTGCAGGGTCAGCGTGCTGCCGCCCAGGTCGGCGAACTGGTCGGAGATGGACTTGGAAAAGCCCTGCACCAGCGACACCACCGCGATCACCGACGCGGTGCCGATCAGGATACCCAGCGTGGTGAGGAAGCTGCGCATGCGGTGGCCCATCAGGCTGGTCAGCGCAGCGCGGAAGGCTTCGATGAAGGCGTACATCAGTGGCCTCCCGGCACGGTGCCCGGCACGCGGGGCGGGTTGCGGGTGTCCTGCACGATCTTGCCGTCGGCCACGCGCAGGGTGCGCTCGCAGTAGGCGGCGATGTCGGGCTCGTGCGTCACCACCACCACGGTCTGGCCGCTGCGGTGCACTTCGTCGAACAGCGCCATGATCTCGGCGGACGTGCGCGAATCGAGGTTGCCCGTGGGTTCGTCGGCCAGCAGGATGGACGGCTTGCCCACCAGCGCGCGCGCCACCGCGACGCGCTGGCGCTGGCCGCCCGACAGCTGGTTCGGCCGGTGGCCCAGGCGGTTGCCCAGGCCCACCTTTTCCAGGGCTTCGGTCGCCAGCGCCTTGCGCTCGGCGCGCGGCATGCCGCGGTACACCAGCGGCTGCATCACGTTCTCGAGCACCGTCAGGCGCGGCAGCAGGTGGAAGCTCTGGAACACGAAGCCGATCTCCTGGTTGCGCACCTGGGCCAGCTCGTTGTCGTTCATGGTGGAGGTGTCGCGGCCGTTGAGCACGTAGCTGCCTTCACTGGGCGTGTCCAGGCAGCCGATGAGGTTCATCAGCGTGGACTTGCCCGAGCCCGAGGGCCCGATCAGCGCGACGTATTCGTTGCGGCCGATGTGCAGGTCCACGCCCGCCAGGGCCATCAGCGTCTCCTCGCCCATCACGTAGCGCTTGACGATGCCGGTGAGGCGGATCATTCGTCGGAAACCTCGACCTCGACGTCGCCCTCGTCGGCATCGTCGCTGTCCTTGTCGTCCTTTTCCTTCAGCTCGCTGATGCGCTCGCCTTCCACCAGGCCACGCACCACCTTGCCCGGGCCGGTGATGACGCGGTCGCCGGCCTGGAGGCCCGAGGTGATCTCTTCCCACTTGTCGTCCGACAGCCCCACCTGCACGGTGACCTTGCGGGCCTGGCCGTCGCGGTCCACCCACACGAAGCGCGTGGCCTTCTTGTCCTCGTCCACGTCGGTGCCCACCGCTTCCACCGGCACGGCCAGCTTGTTGCCGCCGTCGCCCAGGAAGATGTCGGCGCGCGCACTCATGCCCGAGCGCAGGGCGATGTCCTTGGGCGCCTGCAGCAGGGCCGTGACCTCGTAGGAACGACCCTGGTTCACCAGCGTCGGCGCCAGCGCGATCTGGTGCACCTTGCCCGCCAGCGCCAGCTCCGGATACGCGGCGGCATAGACGTTCACGTCCTGGCCCAGCGCGATCTTGGACACGTCCGCCTCGTCCACCATCAGCTCGGCCTGGATGGCCGAGGTGTCGGCGATCTTCATCAGCTGCGCGCCGGCGAAGGCGTTGGTGGAGGCGATGGCGGTTTCACCGACCTTGATCGGCAGGGCCACGATGACGCCGCCGATGGGCGAGCGGATGTCGGTCTTGCTGAACTGCTCGCGCGCTTCGCCCAGGATGGCGTCGGCGCGGCGCAGGGCCTCTTCGCTGCTCTTGAGCTCCACCCGGGTGAGGTCGCGGGCGTTGCGCAGGTCGTCGAACTCGCTCTGGCCGATCATCTTGCGCTCGAACAGCTGCGCGCCACGCTCGAGCTTCTTCTCCGCCAGCGCCAGCGCCAGCCGCTGGCGTTCGATGCTGATCACGCCCTGGCGGCGGCTGGCCTCCTCGCGCTCGATGGCGTTGCGGTAGGTTTCGGGGTCCAGCCGCAGCAGCAGCTGGCCCTCGACCACCGTGTCGCCCTCTTTCACCAGGATCTCGCGCACCTTGGCCACCACTTCCGAGGTCAGGTTGACCTCGTTGAGGTAGGCCAGCACGCCCGAGGCCAGGATGGTGGGGCGGATGGCCTGTTCGGCGGCCACCGCCACGGTCACCTGCTTGCTCGAATCACCGCGGCCGGCCTTGATCAGCAGCGGGACGGCGATGATGGCGACGATGGCGAGGGCGGCGAGGACTTTCTTGTTGGGCTTCATGCGCGGTTCCGTGGTGGTTTGGGCTCAGAGCAGGGCGAACAGCGCCATGCCGCCGTAGATCAGGACCGAGGGCAGCATCACGACGGACAGCGCCTGGCCCCAGCCGGTGCGGAACCAGGTCTTCCAGCCCAGCGCGGCCAGGAACCACACCCAGAAGTTGAGCAGGCTGAAGGACTTGGCCAGGCGGCTCCAGTCGTGGTCCATGGGAAGCTGCACGAACAGCGGGTCCACGTTAAGCAGCTGCATGGACTCGAACGTGGACTGCGGCGAACTGGTGTAGACGGCCACGATGGCCACCACCGCCGCCAGCAGCATCGGCATGCTGGCCCAGGACACCAGCGCCAGGCCCTGGCGATAGCTCACCGGGTTTCCGGTGACCTTGCCGGCCAGCCAGTAGTAGAAGGCGAACACGGCGTAGCTCAGCGCCACCGTCAGCAGGACCATCGGGCCGGTGAACCAGGCCATGGTGCGCGGCCCCGGCATCATCTTGCCCACCTGTTCGAGTTCGGCCTTGCTCATCTCGCCCGCCATGGCCGCCAGCTGCTGGCTGGAGAACCAGTCGGCGTCCACGTTGAGGAAGTACAGCGTGGCCGATACGGCCGTGAGCACGGCGACGATGAGCGCCGGCACCAGGAAGGTGGGCTTTTCCTTGAGTTCGGCGAAGACTTTCCCGGGCTCCAGGAAGATGTTGATCAGCTGCGACATGTGTTTCCCCTAAATGGCTGGTGGACCGCGTCCGGTTCCCTCGTCCGGCGCGTGGATGTTAAGTCAAGTGCACTGGGCCGGTATGGCCCAAGAGGCAGGGGTGCCCGCGAACTCGACCTGGTTCATGACGGTGCCAGGGGCCGAAACGTGACAAGGCGGCGCCTTCACCCGGCCATACGGCGCGGATGGAATCATCAGGCCTCATCCCCGGAGAGGCCGCCATGCCCCACACGACCCGCAAGACCGCCCAGGATTTCGACCCCGCCGTGATGCGCCTGTTCGACCAGTACGTGCATGGCCTGATCGACCGCCGCGGCTTCCTCAAGGGCACGTCGGGACTGGCCATCAGCACGGCCGCCGCGACCGGCCTGCTGGCGGCGCTCACGCCCGACTTCGCGGCCGCGCAGCAGGTCAGGCCCGACGATGCACGGATCACGGCAGGCTTCGTCGAGTTCGACTCACCCGCCGGCTACGGCAAGGGCCGCGGCTACCTGGTGCGCCCCGCCGACGCCGACGCCGAGCAGCCGCGGGTGCTGGTGGTGCACGAGAACCGCGGCCTGAACCCGCACATCGAGGACATCGCCCGGCGCCTGGCGCTGGCGGGCTACCTGGCCTTCGCGCCCGACGCGCTGTTTCCGCTGGGCGGCTACCCGGGCGACGAGGATTCGGCGCGCACGCTGTTCCAGCAGCTCGACCAGGCCCGGACGCGCGAGGACATGGTGGCCGCGGCAGGCTTCCTGGCCGGCGTCGAGGGCGGCAACGGCCGCATGGGCGTGATCGGCTTCTGCTACGGCGGCGCCATCGCCAACTTCCTGGCCACGCGCCTGCCCGACCTCATGGCGGCGGTGCCCTTCTACGGCAGCGGCGCGCCGCTGGCGGACGTGGGCAAGATCAAGGCCGAGCTGCTGGTGGTGCTGGCGGCGGACGACGAACGCGTCAACGCCGGCTGGCCTGCGTACGAAGACGCACTGAAGGCGGCGGGCGTGACCTACCGCATGATCCAGCCGCCGGACACGCTGCACGGCTTCAACAACGACACCACCCCGCGCTACAACGAGGCGGCGGCGGCAGTGGCCTGGGGCGAAGCCCTGGCCCTGTTCGAGCGCACGCTGCGCGCGTGAGCCGGAGCAGGAGTCGCCGGCCGCGGCGGCTCAGGCCACCGCGGGCTCGCCCCGCCTGACCGGCAGCGGCGGAGCCGGCTCCGACGCGTCCAGCACCGGCAGCAGCAGCGGCTCTTCGATGCGCGCCTGGCGCACGTTCGGGCAGCTCTTGAGCATGTAGTTGATGTCGAAGCGCAGGCGCTCGACCAGGAAGTCCACGAACGCGCGCACCTTTGGCGATGGCACCCGGCCGCGGGTGAACACGGCGTTGAAGTCCACCTCGGGCCCCACCCAACCGCCCAGCACGCGCACCGCCTGCCCGCTTTCCACGAACGGCTTGATGCTCACGTCGCTGGCGAACATCAGGCCCTCGCCGCACAGCATCGCGCCCTGCAGCGGCATCGGATCGTTGGACACGAAGATCGGGTTGACCGCGTATTCCTGCATCGCCCCGCCCGCGGACGAAGCCAGCGGCCACGAGAAACGGTTGCCGTGGCGGTGCTTGGAAAAGGCCAGCACGCGGTGGTGCTGCAGGTCGTCGGGGTGCAGCGGTTCGCCGTGCTGGCGGATGTACTCGGGGCTGGCGTAGATCTGCGTGCGGAAGCCGTCCAGCCGGCGCGCCACCAGCGATGAGTCGGGAAGCGCGCCGATGCGCAGCGCCACGTCGGTATCGGACGCGATCAGGTCCACCTTCTCGTTGCCCAGCTGCATGTCAATGCGCACTTCCGGGTAACGCTGGTGGAACTCGCTGAGCAGCGGCGCGATCCACATGATGCCGATGGAGTAAGGCGCACTCACGCGCAGCCAGCCGCGCGGCCCGCCCTGCAGCTGGTTCACCGCGCTCTCGGCTTCCTCCAGGTCGCGGGCGATGCGCGCGCTGTGGTCGTGGTACACCGCGCCCGCTTCGGTCAGGCCGAGCTTGCGCGTGGTGCGGTTGAGCAGCTGCGCGCCCAGGCGTTCCTCCAGTTCCTGCACCTTGCGGCTCACCGTGGTCTTGGGCAGGCCGAGGGATTTCGCGGCGGCGGTGAAGCTGCCCTGCTCGACCACCTTGGCGAATATCAGCGTGTCGTTGAGGTCACGGGTCATGGCGGGGCTCCAGGTGAGAATCGGGCATTGGCCCGTTGACGGGACAATTATTCCCTCTTTCGCCGGCTTATCAAGCGCCATCGGCAGGCCTAGATTGGCGCCCCTGAGCCCAGACCCCGGATAAAACCCTCCCCTGGCTGGAGGCCTGGGCTCCCCTCCCGCCGATGACGCGCCATGCCGACTGTCCCGATTTACCCAGATAATGGGCTATTCCGTCCCGCCAGCGGGACAATCCGGAAACCCGCACTCGTCCTGGGTGCGACGGGCGAGGTCGGCCAGGCCGTGGTGGGCGCGCTGCTGCGGGCCCACTGGCCGGTGATTGCCGTCGCGGCCAACCGCAGCGCACTGGCCACCATCGAACGCCCGGAAGGCGCGTCGGCCGACCTGGTGCGCCTGCCCGGGCACACGGCCACCGAAACCGGCGGCGCCGCGCTGGCCAATGCCATCCGCCTGCTGCGCCGGCCGCCGGGCGCGGTGGTGGCCATGATCGGCGGCGACTTCACGCCCGGCCGCCTGCTCGACCACCCGGTGGAGCGCCTGCGCGAGAAGCTCGACCAGGACCTGTTCCCGCACCTGGTGGCCGCCCGCCATCTGCTGCCGCTGCTGGCCGAGAACAACGGCCGCGGCACCTACCTGCTGATCGGCGGGCCCGCGGCCGAATCGCCGTGGGCGGGCTACGGCCACCTGTCGGTGAGCTCGGCCGCGCTGCGCATGCTGGCTCGCGCCCTGCGCGAGGAAACCATGGGCGGTCCGGTGCGGCTGCAGCAGCTCGCCGTCTGCGCTCCGCTTTGCACCGAAGGCGATCGCGACGATCGCTGCCCCGACTGGCCGCTGCCCGAAGAACTCGGCCAGCGCGTGGTTGACCTGCTGTGCGCCTCCAGCGACGAACCGGTGGTCCGCTTCGACCGCCGCCGCCCGCTCTGAACTCCGCAACCATTCCTTTTTTTTCCTTCTCCCGAGGCCATCCCATGACCCGCCATCCCCTCGCTTTTGCCGCCCGCAGCGCGGCCTTCGCACTCACCCTGGCCGTACTGGCCGCCTGCGGCAGCCAGGCCCAGGAATTCGGCACCATCGCCCCCGCACAGGTCACCGTGGCCCCGGTGCTGCGCAAGGACATCGCGCGCGCCGATGAATTCACCGGCCGCGTGGTGGCCGTGGAAACCGTCGAACTGCGGCCGCGCGTGGGCGGCTATATCGAGCGCGTGGACTACCAGGAGGGCAGCCCGGTGAAGAAGGGCCAGGTGCTGTTCACCCTCGACGACCGCACCTACCGCGCCGAAGTCGAGCGCGCCGAAGCCGAGCTCAGCCGCGCGCGCAGCCGCGCGGCGCTGGCCGCCAGCGAACTGGGTCGCGCCCGCAAGCTCGCCGACGTGCGGGCCATTTCCACCGAGGAGTTCGAGCAGCGCCGCGCGCTCACCGCCCAGACCGCCTCGGACGTCAACGCCGCGCAGGCGCTGCTGTCGGTGGCCCGGCTGAACCTGGAATTCACCCGAGTGCGCGCACCGATCGACGGGCTGGCCGGGCGCGCGCTGGTCACCGCCGGCAACCTCGCCTCGCCCGACGCCACCGTGCTTACCACCGTGGTGTCGCTCAACCCGGTGCACGTCTACTTCGAAGGCGACGAACAGACTCTGCTGCGCCACGGCCAGCAGGCGGGCGACGGCGCGGCGCGCGCCGCCGGCAACACCGTGCGCGTGGCGCTGGCCGGCGACACCGGCTACCCGCATGTCGGCGTGCTGGATTTCATGGACAACCAGGTGGACCCGGGCACCGGCACCCTGCGCGCCCGCGCCGTGCTCGACAACGCCGACGGACGCTTCACGCCCGGCCTGTTCGCCCGCGTGCAGCTGATCGGGCTCCGCCCGGAAGCCTCCCTGCTGATCGACGACAAGGCCGTGCTCACCGACCAGGACCGCAAGTACGTCTACGTGCTGGGACCCGACGGCACGGCCCTGCGCAAGGACGTGGCGCTGGGCCCGATGGTGGACGGCCTGCGCGTGGTCGAAAGCGGCCTGGCCGCCGGCGACCAGGTGGTGGTCTCGGGCGTGCAGAAGATCTTCTTCCAGGGCATGCCGCTGGACACCGGCGCGAAGGCTCCGCCGGCCGACGCCGCGCCCGCCGTCGCCGGTTCGCCCTGACCGCTCACGCGACCCTTTTCCCGCGACGTACGCGCCGCAACGGAGTGCTGCATGGATTTCTCCCGCTTCTTCATCGACCGCCCGATCTTCGCGGCCGTGCTTTCCATCGTGATCTTCGCCGCCGGCCTGATCGCGCTGCCCCTGCTGCCGGTGGGTGAGTACCCCGAAGTGGTGCCGCCGTCAGTGGTGGTGCGCACGGTGTACCCCGGCGCCAACCCCAAGGTGATCGCCGAAACGGTGGCCACGCCGCTGGAGGAAGCCATCAACGGCGTCGAGGACATGATGTACGTCAAGTCCGTCGCCGGATCGGACGGCGTGATGCAGATGACCGTCACCTTCCGCCCCGGCACCGATGCCGACGAGGCGGCCGTGCGCGTGCAGAACCGCGTCAGCCAGGCCCTGGCCCGGCTGCCCGAAGACGTGCGCCGGCAGGGCGTGACCACCCAGAAGCAGTCGCCGGTGTTCCTGATGGTGGTGCACCTGGTGTCCACCGACGGCAAGTACGACTCGCTGTACCTGCGCAACTACATGCGCCTGAACGTGAAGGACCGGCTGGCGCGCATCCCCGGCGTCGGCGACGCCCAGCCCTTCGGCGGCGGCGACTACGCCATGCGCCTGTGGCTGGACCCGGACAAGGTGGCGTCGCGCGGCCTGACCGCCGGCGACGTGCTGCGCGCCGTGCGCGAGCAGAACGTGCAGGTCTCGGCCGGCCAGCTGGGCGCCGAACCGATGGCCAACGGCAGCGACTTCCTGCTGCCCATCAACGCCAAGGGCCGGCTGGAGACGGTGGAGGAATTCGGCGCCATCGTGCTCAAGGCCGGCGCCGACGGCGAGATCGTGCAGCTTTCCGACGTGGCGCGCATCGAGCTGGCGGCCGGCGACTACACCCTGCGCGCGCGCCTGGACGGCATGAACGCCGCGGCGATCGGCATCTTCCAGGCCCCGGGCGCCAACGCCCTGGACATCCGGGACGCCGTGACCGAGCAAATGGCGGAGATCTCGAAGCGGCTGCCGCCCGGCGTCGAGATCAAGTCCATCTACGACACCACGATCTTCGTGCGTGATTCCATCAACGCCGTGGTGGTGACCCTGCTGGAGGCAACGCTGCTGGTGGTGCTGGTGGTGATCCTGTTCCTGCAGACCTGGCGCGCCTCGATCATCCCGCTGATCGCGGTGCCGGTGTCGGTGGTGGGCACGTTC